>Ga0210044_10000189_pt1 | contig 90336 bp, 89 predicted proteins | sample CryGey13umfilter_2_FD_183959 | JGI IMG/M metagenome (GOLD analysis project Ga0210044, IMG submission 183959) | Groundwater microbial communities from aquifer in Utah, USA - Crystal Geyser 4/9/14 3 um filter (SPAdes) (version 2) | ecosystem: Environmental > Aquatic > Deep subsurface >... | reverse complement strand
AGTTTCAAAGGAGGATATTGCCGCCCTGAACATTCGTCGCCACCATAGCGACATGCCTCAATGGAATTGGAATTACACCATCAGCCCATCGAAGACAAAAATGTGAAGTTATTTTTGCGCGAATGCTAACAACCGCTGCGACAGGCACGCCACCTCAAGAAGTCTAATAATGGCGGCTGCCGAGCGAAATCGTTAGACCGCCCATTAAGCCCTTGACATTCGTAACCCTACAGGTTACACTCCTGGGGTGATCAAAAGCTTCAAGCATAAGGGGCTTGAGAAGCTGTTTAACGACGGGACCCGTAAGGGCATCCAGCCCCAACACGCGGGGAAGCTTAAAGATATTTTGGACCGTTTGGACGCCTCAGCAGTCGTGGGTGATATGGATTATCCGGGATCTGATTTGCACCCATTGAAAGGCGACCTCAATGGACTGTGGGCAGTCAAAGTTTCAGGGAATTGGCGTATTATTTTCCGTTTCGAGAACGGCGACGCATATGTAGTCGACTATGTGGACTACCATTAAGGAGGCACAAAAATATGATCTCTAGAAAGCGGTCGCCGACTCATCCTGGTGGCATTCTCAAGCGTCACTATCTTGAGCCGCTGTCTCTAGCCGTTTCTCAGGCTGCCAGCGCCCTAGGAGTGTCGCGTAAGACCATTTCCAAGATCGTGAATGAACGCGGGGACGTTACTCCGGATATGGCTCTGCGGTTGGCCCGGGCATTTGGCACCACGCCGGAGTTGTGGATAAATCTACAGAGGAATTACGACCTATGGCACGCTTCGCACGATTCGAAAGCCTGGCAGAAGGTCCGGGTCATATCCACGGATTCGCATCGGCTTTCGGCCTCGGCGTAAACAGCGATGGCGCCGCTTGGCGTTCTAACAAACCGCCGAAGCCGGCGGCGTGAAGGCACCACAGTAGCCGCCGCGGCTTGGCGGAGGCGTTAGGCGAACAACTTTGGATAGAACTGAAACTATAATCACTGATCTTGATCGAGCATTTGGTGAGCTCAAACGACCAAAGGACACCGAGTTGCTGCATGTGGATTGTTTCGATAACTCCGACATCAAGCCCTTTTACGGGGAGAAGCATTGGCGCGAGATCCCCGACGAAATGATCGAATCTCAGAATGGAGCGCTTTGCTTCTTCAGCCCGCAGGCGTTTCGTTTCTTTCTGCCTGCGTACATGCGTTACTGCTTGCGAAACTACGTTGACTCTCAATCATTCTCGGTTGATGCAACAATTTACGCGCTCAATCCGCACGGAAGTGGGCAGAAGGATTTCATGGAGTCGAAATGGGGCCTATTTTCTTCGGACCAATTGGGAGTCGTGGTTTCTTTCTTGAAGTTCATGTCCGAACAGGAAGAATACGTTGATGCGGATGCCGCAAAATCTGCGCTTGCGAATTATTGGTTGAAGGATGCGCACAAATCGACATGAATGCGCCCTGCAGGCCCTTGCAATAACAGCGTATACGCTGTATCATTAGAAAATGGCTTTCGAGCTCAGATTCTATCGCACGCGCGCAGGAATCGAGCCGGCATTGGAATACATTCGGGCTCAGACCAAGGGGCACCGAGCAAAGATTGGACGAGCCCTTCAGTATCTGGAGGACCTTGGGCACCTGGCAAGAAGACCGCAGGTGGATTACCTCGGAAATCAGATTTATGAACTTCGCATTGCGATTGATCAGCACCAGCATCGGATGTTTTACTTTTTCCATAGACGTTCAATAATCGTCGTTACGAGCGGTATTTTGAAAAATGAGGGCAAGGTTCCCAAGTCCGAGATTGAAAGGGCGCGCAAATATCGCGCCGACTGGCTGGAACGATTCGGAGGCAAGATATGAAAAAAAAACAGAGAGGGATCGGCACAACTCTCCGTCAGTATCTGAGTGGGGAGATGAAGGATCCCGAATTCCGCCGGCTTTACCAGGAAGCGGATATTGAGCTTCGCGTCGCGTTGGAAATCACGAAAGCCCGCGAGGCTAAGAAAATGAGCCAGCGAGAACTCGCGGATGCACTCCACACCAAGCAGCAGACGGTGTCAAGGATTGAGCGTGGCGCTCAAAACGTAACCATCGAAACCCTGGACCGTATTGCGCGCGCATTAGGGAAGGGCTTGCAGGTTAAATTTGTCGCAATGGGCGGCGCATAACCATTCGATTCTGCGGACGCGCGCTTTGAGGAACCGAATTGCGCGCGCCGCAGATCGTCTGCGTTAGACCCATTTATTCCTTGTTTTTCCGGATTCCCAGAAGAATTTCGCCTTGACAATATGTCAAATATGACATACCCTATATTGAGCCAATGAGCCCCACGCATAAGCCCCTGATTTGGCTAGAGGGAGAGGTCAAGACCCCACCCTTTTCGAAGGAAGCTCGCTTGGAGGCAGGATTCCATTTGAGGCGGCTTCAGGCGGGAGAAAAATGAGCATGCCGGTCTCTAGGCCGATGCCTGGGATCGGGAAACGATGCCACGAACTGCGCATCACTGATAAATCAGGCGAATGGCGAATCATCTATCGAACAGATTCTGATGCCGTCATAATTCCCGAGGTTTTTAAGAAGAAGCAGGCGAAGACTCCGAAAGAAGTAATTGAAAATTCGATCAAGCGGCTTCGGAGGTACGACGATGAAAGCAAGTAAGCGAAAAAAACTGGAACAGAAAGGGTGGCGTGTCGGGGATGCGAAGGATTTCCTCGGCCTTTCGGATAGTGAAGCTGAGTACATCGAACTTAAGCTTGCGCTTGCTCAGAATCTTCGATCTTTGAGAACAAAGCGACGGATTGGGCAGGAGAAAGTCGCCGAGATTATTAAATCGAGCCAAAGTCGTGTGGCGAAGATGGAAGCCGCGGACGAATCCGTAACTATCGATTTAATAGTTCGAGCATCTTTGGCATTGGGCGCGTCTCGGAGCAATTTGGGACGGATAATTTCGAAATCCGGTTCTCAGACCGTCTCCAGCTAGAAGTGTCAGAAACGAACGGACGGTCTAACACCCGCTCCGACCGGTGAGGAAATGTTTAAGCTTAAGCGGGCGTTAGCCGTCGAAGCCCCGGCCAACGCGGCGACGGCGACGCTTCCCGGGTATTAACCGCCGCCGGAGGCGACGACGCGCTTGATCCGTTCGAGATGCTCGGGGGAGACCCCCGTTTTCGAACGGGTTTCCATTTCCGCGACCAGGGCTTTTCCGAACTCCGCCCGAACCGGTGCCGACAGCGCCGCGAGACGCCCGGACGCCCATAAGGCCAAGGCGTTGATATCGGCTCCCCGGTCATAGGCCGTCAGCGCTTCTTCCATCGCGACCAGCCAGGACTGCTCCTCGGGAGTGGGAAAGGAAACAACCCCGCGTCCGGGGTCGAGGCGAACCGCCTCGCCTTCGCGTACGACGACTCGTTTGAAGGATTCGATCTCGCCCGCGGCGTTGAACACGGGAAGGTCCACCGAGAGGCCTGAGGATTCGCTCCAGCGGCCGGAGGGAAGATCCACCGCGGGGACCCCCGCCGAACCCGCGAGGATCGCGGCTTGGGAACCGCCGGCCGTGGTGAGAAGACCGCGCGATCGGCGCACGGCGTTCCGGTCGCCGATGCCGACGAAGGGCGTCGCGAAAATACGCCCCCCGAGTTCCGCCTTCGACCGGTCGTAGGTCACCCGGGCGAGGGTCGAAGACCCCGGAGCCAACGCCGTCCCGAACGCCTCACGCGACAAATTGGAAGCGCCCCGGCGACCGAAGGTTTCCCGGACGCGGGGCTCGACGGCGGGCTTGAGCAGCCCCAACGACGACAGCGTCCCGATCGCGTCGTCGAGCGATCTCCCATCGGCGACCAACGAAGCCAATTTCCCGTCGGCGGCCGAGCGCGTGTACCTAAGGATCAGCCATTCCCCGGCGTCCAAGCGCCATTGCGCGCGAAAGGCGGCCGCCGCGCCGATTCTGCCGATCGGACGCCCCGCGGCGAAAACGGCCGACCAATCGTAGAGCCGATGGCGGGGGGCGACCGGCGCGCCCAAACCCGCCAGAGGCCGGTAGCGCGGCGACCGCCGATACGCGTCCCCGTCCGAGATCAGTTCTCCGCGCGCGACGGCGGCCCGTACGGGATTGTTGTAGTACAGATCGAGGGTCCGCTGCCCGATCGGCGCGTCGGGGGGAAAAACGCCCAAGCGCAGGAGCTCCAACGTTTTCGTCAGTTCGGCGCGCAGCGCCTCCCGCGCGTCGTTGTTGTTCCGGTAGGCGGCGACCGACGCGGAGAGATTCGACAACTCCAGCATCGGCAGGCGTCCGTTCGCGGCGAAGATGCGGGCCAAGGCGTCGACACGCGACGCGTTTTCTTCCTGGGACGGAGAGTCGGCCAAATATCCGGAGAGTTTCGCCCTCAGGCCGCGGCCCGTCTCCACCGCCCGCCACGCCGAACCGAAACGCTCCACGCGTTCGTCCAGTTCCAGCCGGAGCCGTTCACCGGAAAGGGCCGCCTCCAGAACGCCGTTATCGACGGAGACCGCGAATCCCAATTCGTAGAGGGCGCGCGTGATGAAGTAGAACGCGTTTTGATCGAGCGCGGACTCCCCGGGCGACCCCATGCGAAGCCGGATCAGTCCTCCGGCACCGAAATCCCCGTACAACGCGGCGCCGTCTTTGGAGATCCACGCTCTCGCTCCCGAGACGACGGCGGACGCGGCGGGGTCCACGGAAGAACCGGAAGCGCTCAGCAGGGCGCGGACCGCCGGGGAAAGCGCGTCGGAAGGCGAGACTTCCAAAAAGGCGGTTTCGGCGATCGTCTCGCCGTCCTCCTCGAGGGCGGCCAACGCGTTCGCCGACGCCTTGGCGTCCGGGCCCGGGACTGCGAGCGCCTGCTGGCAAAGCAGTTCGATCCACCGGTTCAGCGACGGGGTCTCCAGAGAGAAGACACCGGCGAGGGCGTCCTTTCCCAGCGGGTCGGTCGGCGGGACCGCCGAGAATCTCGAGCGCATCGAGGACGCGAAGGCCGCCGCGTCCGCGCGGCCCTTCTCGTCTCCGGTCAGCACGGCGTAATCCCCGGCGATCGCCTCCACGGCCCCGGCCGCCTCGAGCGCGTCGCGCACCGCCGGACGGGCCGCGGCCGCGGCCAGGCGGGCCTGCGCGGCGTCGGCCCGCTCGAGCGAGCGGTCCAAAGTTTCGAACCAGGATTTAAGCGTCGCGTCGGCGGGAGCGCCCCGGCGGACCGAGACGACCGGCGCCGCGACCACGGCCGCGGGAAGCAAAAGGGCCGTCAGCGCGAGACGGCCCCAGCACCGCATCAGTGAACGGGAATGACGGAGAAGCCGAGACGGTCGGCGGTCGCGAGGCGTCGGGCGCGAGGATAGGAACGCGGTTCACGCGAGCGGAGTTCCGCGACCCCGTCGATCAAAACGACGGTTCCCGCCGGCGGCGCGGGGGAGACGCCGACGACGAAGCCGAATCGCTTCATCACCGATAGAATCCAGCGCATCCATCGAGAAAGGCTCTCCGCGAAGTAGCGCCGCGCCGCGATGAAAAAACCTCGCAGTCCGAGCGGGTTGGAGTTTCCGCGAACCGCGAGTTCCGCGTCGGCCTTCTTCTTAAGCGCGGCAAATCCCTGCGTGCGCAGATCGAACTTGAGGGCCGCATGCATCGCGAGACCCTCGCCTGCGAGGGAAAGCTGTTCATCGAGGGAAACGACGGACTCGGGCGCGAGCTTGAACGCGTCGATCAAGGCCGACTCGTCGATCGCGGCGACCGAAACGAAACCCTCCGGCAATCGGATCCGCACCCGCGGATTGCTGCGCCCGGTGAAGGTCTCGACCTCGGCGGTCTCATAGGAGACCTTTTCTCCAGAGAGTGTCCGGCTCACCGCATTTTTCAGACCCGACTTAAACGCCTTTAAAAATCCCGGATAGTCGGCGGCGTACGGACGCCCCTGCGCGTCGGTCAACAACGTGTTCCACGCGGCGAGCCCGTTGGCATACTGCACCGCGCGTTCCTTGTTGGCCGCGGCGGCGGATTCAATCGCCGCGTCGCGCAAGAGACCAACGGCCGCCGGACCCATCGCCTCCGCCGAACGGCGCATCCTCGCGAAACCGGTTTCGATCGCCGCGCCGGAAAGCTCGTTGTTCTCCACGAGACGCGCCGTATGTTCGAAAAATTCTCCGGCATCGGAAACACGCTGGACGGCGAGCGCCTTGTCGCCGGCCGCGAGGGCGGCCTGGGCCTCCCCGACGCTGCGAACCGCGTGGGCGGCCAACTGGGAGACGGCCTTCGCCGGATCGTCGCTTACCTCTTTAAGGGCGACCGCGCCCGCCTTCGAGCCGAGATCGGAAAAATCGGAGCCTCGGCGTCGACCGATCTGCTCGAAAAGCTTGTCGAGATCCGCCTGATCGCTGCCGAGAGAAACGCCCTCGGGGCCTTTCGCCTTCCGCTTTTGAATTTCTAAAACGGTGGAGGAAAGGCCGGAATCGATCGCGGCGATGCCGGTCTTCTCCGATTTCATCGCGGCCGGATCGGTCGCGGCGGGCGCGGCGGCGTTCTTGGAAAAGGCCTGCCGGTCCACCGATGACCCTTGAAAGGCGCTCTTTCCGAGTTTTTCCGGGGCGGCTTGAATGGCGGGGGACTGCCCCGCATTTCGCGATACTGAAGCGGGGCCGCGCTGGACGAAGGCTTCGGCGGGAGTCGCCGAGCCCTCGTACTTAGCGCCCGGGAAGGTCTGATTGTCCATGTTCGGAATCACCGACGGGATCAGCCCCGGAGTGATCGGATTGTTGGGCGCGAATACCGATGAACCGGTGTTTCCGACCGCGAGGTTCGCCGGACCGGTCTGCATCGTCGGTCCCTGTACTTGAACCTGTCCGACACGAGCCCCGCCGGCCCAAGCGGAAGACGCCAAGAGAGCCGAACCGACAAAGGACTTTAGGCCTAAGGAAATGGATTTCATGGGCTTGTTTCCTTTAGTATAGCGTCGGCCTCTTTGGCCTGTAAAGGGCCGATAGACCTTTTGCCCGCTTGGGGCGTCGGACCCCCCTTGCGGAGAAGGCTGCGGAATCTAGGCCTTTAGGCCTAAAATAGCATAGGCATCATGCTATAATGACAGGGCCCAAGCGGCCCCGGTGGGTCCTAGGTCCTGGACCCATAATGGGAGTGCCAAGGAGACTATTTATGGCCCAAAACAATAACCCCGATCCCGCGACCGAAGAAGACGCGATCAAAGACCGTCCGGCGGCGAGCCTGCTGAAATCCTGGGGAAAACGGATGTCCCAGGGCGGCGTCTGTGCGATCCCGGTCTTCATCGGCGGAAAATGGTCCATCGCGGTGCCGCGCGGCAACAAGCGCGTGCTCCAACTCGCGATCGACAACCCCGCGGGAAAATCGAACTAGCGGTCGACCACCCCTCTCTGGCAAGAAAGCCGACCCCCTGTTACTCTATGGGGGTCGGCTCTTTATATGACTGCGCGCAAGGTCTTCCAAGGAATCCTCTTTTTCGCGATCCTCACCGCGGTCGTTTTCTTTTTCGACAAAGTCTCGCGCAGCGGGACTCCGAAAAAGGGCAACGTCCGCGTCTCCGCCGATTTGGCGTTATTCGGCGCAGCCGACGCGATCGCCGGACCGGGACTGATGGACCGCGTTTCCAACCGCTTGCTCTCCGAATACGCCGGAAGCTCGATTCCGGATTTCGCGGGCCAGCGCGGCACCGCCGGGATCGCGCCGGGAGGCGCCCTCGAAACCGAGGAGAGCGCCTCCGCCTCCAGGGGCTCGCCAACCGCCGACTCGGGAGACGAGAAAGGGGAATCGGATGCCGATGACGGCCGGGAAAGCGAGCGCCGGCGACTCCGCCGGATCAAAATGCTCGAAATCGAACGCGGCGAACGGCGGATGTACGGCGCCACGGACCGGACGCCCGCGGGACTGTCCGCGCCGACGTCGCCGGGATTCCGCCGGGGGGAACGCGTGCGAGAACCCTCCGCCGCGGAGATCGAAGCGCAGCTGTCCGGTTTCGCCAATAAACTCAAGGATCGCGCCACGGAAAACGCGAGGAACAACCCCAGCGTGGGTTCAAGCCTCGATGAAGCGGACCGGATATCGGGCGCGGAAGGCGACCTGCCCGTTCTCTCCCTCGACGGTCTCGACAACCGACTACAGGAATCCCCGACGCTCCGGGCCCTCGAACAGCTCAACAAGGACGGGGCGCATTCCCTGCGCATGAGCCGGCGCGGGGGAATGACCGACGGCAGCCGGGACAAGGCCGGAAAACGCTTCGACGGCAATGAAAAAACGATGGACTCGATCCCCATCGAAGAGGTCGAAGGGGCCTTCGGGAAGAAGCAGATCAAAACCTACGGGGACGGCGGCGCCCCGCGCGACCTGAAGTAGCGGCCCGTTTTTGTTACTCTATCCCCATGACAGAGGCAAAGCGACTTAAAATTCCGATCCGCGCCGCTCAGGCGGTCGAAGAGGACGCCAAGGTCCTGATTTCGGTGGGGGAACTCAAGACGCTCATGGACGAAGGGGCCGCGTTCGACCTCATCGACGTGCGCAGCGAAACCGAATACACCGCGCTGCACCTGCCGGGCGCGAAACTCGCCACGCGCGACCTGGTCGAACAGATTTTCGAAAAGTGGGAGAAAACCCGTCGCCTCGTGATTTGCGACCACTTAGGCAAGGAAAGCAAGAATGCGGCGCGCGCCCTCCAAAGCCGCGGATTCGCCGACGCCCGGGCCTTGGCCGGCGGACTTGATGCTTGGTCCCAGGCGATCGACCCGTTGTTCCCGAGGTACTGAAATGACCGCGACTCCCTTCGGCATCACCGCCCGCCTGGCGGGAAACCTATTGACCTGCAAATTCAAATTCACGGCGAAGATTCACGACGGCGGACCGAAGTATTTCCGGAAATCCGAAGAGGCGAAGGGTTCTCCGGTTCCGGAACGGATTTTCGCGCTCGAAGACGCGGCCGTGGAATCGGTGAAAGTGGAAGGCGATTCTCTCGCCGTCACGCGCGACTCGTTCGAAGACTGGCCGTCGGTGGCCAAGCGCGTCGCCGCGGTCGTGCGCGAAGCGGCCGAGGCGGGAGAGGCGTTCTGCGACCCTGACGCCCCCTCAAACATCCGCTCGGTCGATGAAATCAAGGAAACGGCGCAAAATATTTTGGACGTGCAGATCAATCCGGCCGTCGCCTCTCACGGCGGAGAGATTTCGCTGATCGACGTGAAAGGCACGACCGTTTTCGTCAAACTCGGCGGCGGATGCCAAGGATGCGGCATGGCCTCCATGACGCTCAAACAAGGCGTCGAACGCGCGCTGCGCGAGGCGATGCCGGAACTCGACGAGGTGCTCGATGTGACGGATCACGCCTCGGGCGACAATCCGTACTACGCCCCTTCGAAAAAATAGCGAGTCGCGCCGATGACGCGCATCCTGCTCCTGCTCCCGACCCGGACCTATCGGGCCGAGGTTTTTTTGGCCGCCGCGAAGCGTCTGGGCGTGGACGTCGTCGCCGCCTCGGAAATAGCCGGCGCGCTCGAGGCGGGCGCCCCTTCGTCCTTCGACTTCGGCGACCCGGAATCCGCCGCCGCGCTCATCGCTCAGAAGGGTCCGTTCGCGGCTGTGCTCGGCGTCGACGACGCGTCGGTCCAGGCGGCTGCCCGGATCTCCCGCATGCTCGGGCTTCGCGCCAATCCGCCCGAAGCCGTCGACGCCTCCCGGAACAAGAAGATCATGCGCGAGAAATTCCTCGCGGGGGGCGTCCGCGTTCCGCGTTTCGCCGACGCGGCCGAGCGCTGTCCGGTGCCCTTTCCCTGCGTGGTCAAAGCGACGACGCTTTCGGCCAGCCGGGGCGTCATCCGCGCCGACGGCGCGAACGAGTACTCGGCGGCGGTCACGCGCGTGCGCGCCCTGCTCCAACGGGAGGGGGAGCCGGAGGCGCCCATTATCGTCGAAGCCTTTTTACCGGGACCGGAGGTCGCGTTGGACGGATTGCTCGCGGGGGGAAAACTCCGAGCGCTCGCGCTTTTCGACAAGCCCGAAACGCCGGACGGCCCGTTTTTTCCGGAAACGCTGTTCGTCACGCCGTCCCGCCTTCCTCCCGCGGTCCAAGAAGAAATTCGGGCCGAGGCCCAACGCGCGAGCGGCGCGCTCGGACTCCGCGAGGGTCCGATTCACGCCGAGTTTCGCGTGACGCCCGACGGACCCGTGATTCTGGAATTGGCGGCGCGCACCATCGGCGGCCGCTGCTCGGGGGCCCTGCGCTTCGGCGCCGACGCCAGTCTCGAAGAGCTCGTACTGCGCAACGCGCTCGGACTCGATGACGCCCTGCTGCCTCGCGAAGACTCCGCCTCCGGCGTCTGCATGATCAACCCCGATCGCCCCGGGATCGTCGAGCGCGTCGACGGGCTCGCGGAAGCGTTGGCGGTCGAGGGAATCGCGGAGGCCGTGTTCCCGACGCGCGGATCCCGGGCGCTCGAACCGCTGCCGGAAGGGGGGCAATACGCCGGGTTTCTCTTCGCGAAGGCGGACACGCCCGAAGCCGTGGAGACGGCGCTGAAAACGGCGCGCGGGAAGATCACGGTGGTGCTGCGGTGATCCGGCGCGACTACATCCTTCGCTTGATCGACCTCGCCGCGGAGTTTGTTTTGAAGGCCGCTGGATTTCGCAAGGACGGACTGCGGGTAGAAGCCGAGCAAACGCTCGCGGAAGGGTTTAAGTCCCTGGTGGGGATGGACGCGAATCCGGCCGCGCCGATGGCGCTCAGCGATCTCGTCTCCTTACTCGGGAGCGACCCCGATAAAATGATCGCGGCGGCGAAGCTCCTGGAAGCCGAGCCCGCGACCCGCGGCCGCGCGCTGGCGCTGTTCCTTGAGGTCCATCTGCTCGACGGAAAAGCCGAGTATCTGAATCGAACGGACGACGTGCACCGACTGCTTCAGACCTTCGCCGACGCCGGCGAGGACGTGCCCCTGGAACTCGAAGCGGCGATCGCGCGCTTCGAGGGGAAACCTCGTTAAAGAACGGATAAGTTTACGCGCTTCGTGCGCGTGGCTCGAAGATTTGCTTCGCAAATCTCCGAGCTCCAACGGAAACGGCCCGGCCCTCCCGGGCGAACGCGCCTCCACGCTAAAAAATGAATCCCGAAGGGATTCAACGACGAAGTTAAAGGCGTGTGATGCGCGGGAGCGGCCGTTTCCGTGCCGTTTCCGTTCGAGCTCCCGCGTTCTTTGCGAAACAAAAAAAACGCGAGCCACGCGCACGAAGCGCGTAAATGTTCCGTTACTCCCCGGATTTTTCAGTTTCGTTCTTGCTGCGTTCCGCGCTCAAAGCCTCGAAGAGGGTTTTCACTTCGAAGAGCAGTTTGCGCGAATCCCAATCGACCTGACGGAAATCGAAACTGTGCCAGCCGGTCAGGATGTTCTCATAGAGCGGATCGATCGTGTCGAGCTTTTCGGATTTTCCGATCGACTTGTAGTAGAACTTCGCCCACTTGCGGTACCCTTCCGCGTAGCTGAGCCGTTCGATGATCTTCTCCGCCTGCGTGACGATCTCGGGACGATTTCCCGTTTCCTTGTTGTGGCACGAGCGGCAGCTCGCCGCGAGGATTTCCTTCTCGTCGGTGCGGGAGTTCATAGACCCGTGACACGTGACGCAATTGGGAGCCGTCCCCTCTTTGCGCAGTTTCTTGTAGTGCTTGCTTTTGACGAACTGATCGTACACCGACTGATGACAGGACCCGCAGGTTTCGGGAACCTGACGGTAATGCAGCCGGCTTTTTTCGTCTGAGGGAGGGAGAATTCCGGCGTGCGCGGCCGCCTTCTCCGAGGCCGTCGCGTCGCCTCCGTGACAATCGGCGCATCCCAGCTTCGCCTTCTCATGCACCGATCCTTTCCATGACTGGAAGTAGTCATGGAGCTTTTTGCTTTTGACCTTCAGGCCGGGATCCCCATGACAACCGACGCAACCGTCGGCTTCCGCCGCGAACGCCCAAATGCCGCCGAACACGGCGGTAAATCCCAACAAGCCGACGCTCAGAATCACTTTTCTCGTTTTCATGGCCCACCCTCGTGGCAATTCACGCAGAACGCCTTGGCGTCCTTTTTCAACGGGGTCTGCTTATGCGCCCCAATGTCGTGGCATTTCACGCAGCCGCCCCCGAACTCGGTATGCGCCTTGTGCGGCATCGTCTTTCCCTTGTATCGGACCGTTTCCGGAGGGACCTTCACCCCGACCTTCGGGTGGCACATCGTCGCGCAGTACATCCCCGAAATCAACGGGTCGTCCGAGATATCCGGCAGGGAAGCGCCCAGATCCGTCCCGATTTCGTTGAGCGAAGTATTGCCGCGCCGTAGAATCTCCGACGCGAGGTAGATGTTGTGCTCGCCGCGCGAGGCGATCAGGAACTCGTAGCGGGATTCGACTTTCGCCAGTTTCGCGCGGATCTTCTTCTCGGGTTCGCCCTTCAGCCCGGCGGAGGAAACCGCGGAACGCGCCTTCTCCAATTTGTCGGTGAACTTCCTCTGAGCGCCCTTGAGCGCTTTTCCGGTCTCCTCCCAGATGCCTTTGAACTCCGATCCATGGCATTTCACACAGGCTTCTTTCGAGGGGAAGAACGTCGTGCCGGTATACTTGCGTGCGCCGCCGCTTTCCTTTTGGTAATGGCAGGCCACGCAGCCGACGCGCGCCATGTACATCGGACTCGACATTTCGGGAAGTCCCAACGGCGTCACCTGACCGGAGTAAGGCGTCGTCAATACATAAACTTTACGATTTGACGGGCCGCCGCGGTCGGATCACATAGTTCCATTCGCCGTGGAATGCGTTGCGGACGATACGCAGCGATGCCAGTTCCTCTTTCGTCACCGTCCGCCCCAACGGATATTTGCACCGGTCCAGGCGACACCTGACGGTCAACCCCTTGGCCGTCTTCGTGGCCGAGATCAGGCGAACGATCGTCTCGTAATCCCGCAGCGGCTGTCCGCGCCAACTCGACGAGATGAACGAGAACAGTCGGTGCTCCACCTTGTTCCATTTGCTCGTTCCCGGCGGGAAGTGGCAGACCTCTATGGACAACGCGGTCTCGTCCGCTAGTTTTTGAAGCTCCAGCTTCCACAGGTGCCGACGATATCCGTTGCTGCCACCGCCGTCGGCCGTGATCAGCAACTGTTTGGCCTTCGCATAAAGCCGTCTGCCCTCGGCGCGCCACCAGCCCCGAATCGACGCCGCCGCGAACGCGCTCGTGTCGTGATCCGTCCCCACGCTGACATAGCCGCCATTACGGCTCAAGTCGTAGATGCCGTAGGGATAGGCGCGCGGGACTTCGGGGTCGGGGAAGTCATGGCCATTGACGACCTCCGGCGACTTGGATTTGCGCCACCGTCGGCCATCGTTCTCGTAGTTCCCGATCAGTTCCTTCTTTTTGGTGTCGACAGAGATCACCGGGCGTCCCGCCGCCATCGCATGGCCGACTTGCGCGTTGATGTACTCGAATTGAGCGTCGCGGTCGGGATGGTCGGCGCCCTCCTTGGTCTTGCGGTTGCCCTGTAGGCTGTAGTTCATATCCCGCAGGAACTGCGCAACCTTCTCGTGGCTGATCGGATGTTTCTTGCGGGTGAGTTCCGTTGCCAGGGCGCGGGTGCTCTTGCACGTCCACCGCAGGGGGGATTGCGGGTCGCCGCGCGCCAGCGGCTCGACCAAAGATTCCAGCACGCCGGGCAACGCCGGATCGCGCGTCTCATGTCGGGGTCGTCCGGCGCCGGGGCACCGGATTCGTCCAGCTGGCAACGGCTCCCCGTTGATTTCACGGGTACCCTTGGTGATTGTGACACGCGACAGGCCGCACGCGCGACTGACCCGCGAGATTCCGCCGCGGCCTTGCTGCAATGCCTCGTTCGCGGCGAACATCCGCCGGCCGCGCTCGTCCAAATGCCGCCAGATTCGTGAGAACTTCTTCCGGAGAGCTTGGGCGGACTCCATGCCCCAAGACTATCATCCTGGGCCCGTATTGTAACGTTTATTTATTGACGACGCCTTACGCGCTTAAGCATCGACTTTCCGTGCGTCGACGATTTGAGCCCGAGGACGGCGTCGGCGTGACAGTTCCCGCAATCCACGCGGGGAAGTTTTTCCGCGTGGGGCGTTTCATCGCTGCCCGGGTGACGGGAGGAACAGGCGAGGGCGGCGTGCGCCGAACGCTCATAGCCGCCGATCGGGAGCTTCGGGGGAGAGCCTTCTTCCCCGGTATGGCACATCGAGCAGGATTCGGCGGCCGCGACAACAGCGGCGCTTGCCGGGATGGACAGGAAACATCCCGCAGCCATAAGCGACAAAACGACGGCATTGCCCCTCAAACGGACCACCTTGCTTCTCTCCCCCGGCGGTTGACGGCATCGCGCCTACCTCCGTTAATCGCAACAGCATTGCCAATGCGGAATGCAAAAAGAGCTTCCGTTTGAACGGAAATTGAGAAGGAATTCCTACCCGGAGGAGAAACGGACCGCTAGATCCCGGAAAGCTGGGTTTCGGTCGGTTCGGCGCAGCAGAACCAGTTTTCGCTGAGCCCGGGCGCTCGCGGACCTGGGGAAGCGGGGAGGACGGGCCGCCCTTCCGGATCCCCTTCCCGGATCGCCCGGAGGGCTTCCTGAACCCTCGCGAAGGTAAGCGCCTCGTCTTGCGAATCCGCGGCCGCCTTCACGACGAGTTCCATGACCCGGAGCTGCAGCCGGTCCACCGCGGGATCGGGATGCTCCCAACGGTGGGAGAGGCCGTCCTCGCCGATCCCCTTAAGATGCGGCCGCATTTGGGGGAAATCGACCAGCGCGGAACCGGGGGGAACGAGAAGCCTGATGGCCAATTGCACCGGCTCGATGGAATAGACGAGCCCTTCGCGTTCGAGAAAGGAAAGAAGCTCCGCGTAATCGTCGAGGCCGGACCACGGCGTAAAGGGCACCCAGGTCGGCCGCACGGAGATCCCGGCCCGGCGGCACGCGCGCACCGCTTCTCTAATCTGTTCCGCCGAATGCCCCTTATCCAACAAAGTCAGGACGCGTTCCGAAAGCGACTCTGCGGCGCTGACGACGAAAATCGTTCCGGCGCGTCCGAACGACGGCAGCAGGTGGCGGTACCGGATCAAATGCTCGATCTTCGCCGTAAAGTCGAAAGTCAAAAACGGGGCTTCGCGGTGCAAGCGTTCAAGAATCTTCAACGCGCGGGTCGGGCCGTTTAGGAAATCGGGATCGGAAAAGGTCAAATGAGCGGCGCCCGCTTCGATCTGCCGCGCGGCGGAATCGAACACCACCTCGTCGGGCACTCCGAAGAAGCGTCCACGGTAGACCGGGGGAATCGGGCAGTGGCGGCAAAGATGCTTGCACCCGCGCGTGCTTTCGACGACCCCCGCGAAGCGCTCCGCGCCGTCGACCTTCAGGCGCGCGTACGACTCGAGACCGGGAAGCTCGCCGCGGTCGATCTTCGGAGAATCGAGACGCTTCAACACAGGGGGCTCACGACGATGCTGCGAGCTGACTCCCGCGATTGCTTCGGGATCGCCGCCCGCGTCCAACGCCTCGGCGAGCGCCACCAAGACCTCCTCCGGTTCTCCGCCGATGACGAAATCCGCGCGACGCGCGTCTCGGGCGAACAAGTGCCCCCGGTTCAGCCAGGCGTAGAGTCCATGAAAGACGACCTTCGATTCAGGATTAACGCGGCGCACGCGTTCGGCGAACGCGGAGCCCAGACGCAGCGCGGTATGCATCGGCGTAGAAACGACGATCAATTTCGCGCGGGCGATCTCGGCGTCTTGGGGTCCCTGCACGGCAAGGTCGCGCAGGGTCGGATGAAATCCCGCCCGCTTCAGCCACGAAAACGGCATCGCGGCGCCGACCGGCGGACGCCCGAGTTCGTAGCAGGAAACGACGAGGATTTCACCCGAATCCCGCATACTCAGGCGCAGATCTTATTCATGCACAGCTCGATCTTCACGAAACGTTGATTTTCTCCTCTAAAGGCATGAAGATTCTCCCGGCAAGGCAATCTTGACTAAATTAGTCAGGTACCTTACACTGTTTACTGTACCTAATCGTTATGGCACCTGCAACCACGCCTCAACACCTTCCGACCCTCCGCGCCTTGGGAATCGGAAAGACCCCGCTGATGGAGTTTTCCAAACTCGGAAAACTTTCGGAACGCGTGCGCGTCTTCGGTAAATGCGAGTGGAAGAATCCCGGCGGCTCCGTGAAAGACCGGCCGGCCGCGACGATCGTGCTCGCCGGCCTCGAAAACGGACGCCTCCGCTCCGGAGGGGAACTGCTCGACGCCTCCTCGGGCAACACGGGCATCGCGTATGCGTGGCTCGGAGCCAAACTCGGTTTTCGCGTCACGCTGGCGGTTCCCGCCTCGATCAACGGCGAGCGCCGGAAGGTTCTCGAAGCCTACGGCGCGTCTTTGATCCTGACCGATCCTCTCGAAAGCTCCGACGGTGCGATCCGCGAGGCGAAGGCCCGCGCCGCCGCCGATCCGGACCGCTTCTTCTTTGCCGACCAGTACAACAACCCCGAAAACTGGAAGGCGCACTACGCGAGCACGGGTCCGGAACTGTGGGAGCAATCGGAAGGGAAATTGACGCATTTCGTGGCGGGACTGGGAACCACCGGAACCTTCCGCGGCACGACGACGTTCTTGAAGGAACAAGACCTCCGTGTGCGCGCCCTGAGCGTTCAGCCCGACGGACCGCTGCACGGCCTCGAAGGGCTCAAGCACCTGGAAACCGCCATCGTTCCGGGCATTCACGATCCCGCTCTGGCCGACGAAGAGATCCGCGTTCAAACGGAGGAGGCGCAGTCCCTCTGCCGACGAACGGCGAAGGAACTCGGCGTCCTGCTCGGACCGTCGGGCGGCGCCGCCCTGCTCGCCGCGCTCCGGCTCGGAGAACGTCTTTCCGAAGCGGGCGCCCCGGCGACGATCGCGACGGTGCTTCCCGACAGCGGAGAACGCTACCTTGCTGAGAGGTTTTGGCGTGAGGCTTGAACTCTCCCCTGCGGTCGAAGCCGATTTGCGCGCGCACGCGCGGGAAGCGCATCCGCAGGAATGCTGCGGGCTGCTGATCGGAATTTTGCCGGATGATTTCGGCGCGCCCCAGCAGCGTTTGGCCGCCGAAGAATCCCTTCGACTGGACAACACCTGGGAGACCGAGACCCGCGGACGCCGCTATCAAATCGATTCGTCCGTTTTCGCGAGACTGGAACGGGAACTCGCCGAACGCGGACGGGGCGTGCTGGGCGTCTACCACAGCCATCCCAATCACGCGGCGTGGCCCTCTCCGTTCGACTTGGACCACGCCTGGCCTTCCTACGCCTACCTGATCGTGTCGGTGCGCGACGGCGTCGACCGGGACGCGCGGGTCTGGCTCCTTTCCGCCGACCGAAACAGTTTTGTAGAAGGAAGCGTCGTCCAGGAGAACGCCCCATGCCCGTGACCCTCTTAATTCCCGCCGCTCTGCGTCCGTACACGGACAAGAAGGCCTCCGTCTCCGTCAAAGCAGAAACCGTCGCGGAAGCGGTTGCGGCCCTGACCGCGAAGCATGAAGGACTGGCGAAGCACTTGCTCGACGAGAACGGCGTCCTGCGCAACTTTGTCAATCTCTATCTGCACGACCGCGATGTCCGTTCTCTTCAGGGCAACGAGACCCCGCTTAAAGACGGCGACGAACTCCTGATCGTCCCGGCCATCGCGGGAGGGGAAACGCTGACCGAAACGCTCACGAAGGAGGAAATCGCGCGCTACAACCGCCACCTGATCATGCCCGAGGTGGGCATGGCGGGTCAGTTGAAGCTTAAGAACGCGCGCGTCCTGATGATCGGGGCGGGAGGTCTCGGCGCGCCGATGGGGTTGTACCTCGCCGCCGCCGGCGTCGGCCGCATCGGCATCGTCGACTTTGATACGGTCGACGATTCCAATCTGCAGCGGCAAATTCTTTACGGACAAAGCGTCGTGGGCACGCCCAAGATCGAGGCGGCGAAACGCCGCCTCGAGGACCTGAACCCGACTCTCGAGATCATCGGTCATGAGACCCGCCTAAGCGCGGCGAACGCGCTGGGACTCTTCTCCGACTATGATCTCGTCGTCGACGGCACCGACAACTTTCCGACCCGCTACCTCGTCAACGACGCGTGCGCGCTGACGGGGATTCCCAACGTCTACGCCTCCATCTTCCGCTTCGAGGGTCAGGTATCGGTTTTTTGGGCGGAGAAAGGCCCTTGCTACCGCTGTCTCTATCCGGAGCCCCCGCCGCCGGGACTCGTGCCTTCCTGCGCCGAAGGCGGCGTCCTCGGCGTACTCCCGGGCGTCGTCGGAGCCCTGCAAGCGACCGAGGCGATCAAATTGCTGCTCGGCATCGGAGAACCGCTGATCGGAACCTTGCTGACCTTCGACGCGCTGGAAATGAATTTTCGAAAATTGAAGCTCCGCAAGGATCCGAAATGCGCGCTCTGCGGAGAAAATCCTACGATTACGACGCTTGTCGATTACGAACGATTTTGCGGCGTACAACAACAGGAGGTCAAGCCCGTGTCCGAGGAAAAGGAAATGACCGTTGAAGAACTTAAGAAGAAACTCGACGCCGATGAGGATTTCGTTCTACTGGATGTCCGAGAACCCCACGAGATCGAGATTTGCAAGATCGCTCAGTCCGTCGTGATTCCGATGGGAGAGGTTCCCGACCGCCTGTCTGAAATCCCCAAGGACAAGCCGATCGTCGTTCAGTGCCGTTCCGGGGCGCGCTCAGCGAAGATCACCGGACTGCTGAAATCCAAGGGCTACGACGCCGTCAACCTCGCCGGCGGCATCCTCGCCTGGGCCGAGAAGATCGACCCCTCTCTCCCGACCTATTAACCCATAGGGACCAGGTGCCTACCTGATAGATTGCAGGGCGAGGATCCCGCCGAAAACCAAGGCGCCTTGCAGAAAGAGCATGGCCAGCGAGACCTTGATGCCGAGGCTGACGGCCGTCATGAAGGAAGAAACGCCCAGAGCCAAGGTCAGAAGCGCGCAGAGACCGAAACCGACCAGCGCCCAGACGCTGACGTTGTAAAGCTTGGCTTTGCGGTCGAGGTCGAATTCCACGCCGGAATCCTCGAGCTTCTCCTGAAGTTCGTCCTGCGCCTTGCTCAGCCGCTTGCGGCCCTTCGTGACCGCCTTTTTGCCTTGCTTGCGCAGCTTGCGAAAATCCTTTCGATCCTCGAGCTTCTCGACCAGCACCTCTCCGGGCGCCAGGATCGCGTCACGGGCCTTTTCCGGCATCCGCTCGGCCACCACGCTCGTAAGCGTCCATCCGGAGCCGGTCACGACCGCGGAAGCGATCAGCGAGTAAACCAGGTTCTTCATGCGCTCTTTTTACGCGGCGCAGGGGCGGTGAATCCCCAAAGCGCCAGCAGCCACGGGACGCAAAGTCCCAACAGGGACCAGAACAGGGCGTTGCGGGCGTGCCCCAGAAACCAGCCTCCCGCGGCGCCGCCGCAAAACGCGCCGAAGAACTGACTCATGTTGAAAAGCCCCACGGCCGTGCCGCGCAATTGCACCGGAGCGACTCGGGTCACGAGAGAGGGAAGAGCGGGCTCGATGAAATTAAAGCCCACGAAATAAACGATCATCCCGGCGGCGACCAAAGACGCCGAACCCGCCGACAGCGCCAGGAGCAGAAAACCGACGGCGGAAACGGCGATTCCGGCCCCGATCAAACCCTTCATTGCGTTCCGAATTTCAGCGACCGCGACCGCCGGGAACATCAATCCGCCGCCCGCAAGGATCATCGGGAGGTAAATCTTCCACAGTTCGGGCTTGGTCCAATGTTCGAGCATGAGAAAGGGTCCGACGACGAATACCGCCGTCATTCCCAAATGCAGCACGAACATCAGCGCGTCCAAGCAGAGCAAATCCCGGTGCGCCAGCAGTTCGAGGGACTTCGCCCAGGTCGCCGGGGATTGCGGTCTCTCCTCGACGGGGGGAAGCACCGCGTACAAATAGACGATCGCGAACAGTCCCGAAGCCGCGATGCCCCAAAAAATCGCAGGAACCCCGAACTTGACCGAGAGCACGGGACCCAACAGGATCCCGAATCCGAAGCTGACGCCCACCGACATCCCGATCAAGGCCATCGCGCGCCCGCGAACCTCGTCCCGAGTCCGGTCCGCGACCATCGCGATGATCACCGAGGCGATCGCGCCCGCCCCCTGGAGAAAGCGCCCGGCGACCAGCACCGCCGGAGTCCTGGCCGACGCGCAGACCACGCTCCCGGCGACGAAGAGAAGAAGGCCGACGGCGACCACGGATTTGCGGTCGAACCGGTCGGAAAGAGTTCCGAAAGGAACCTGCAGAAGCGTCTGCGCGAGGCCGTAAATGCCCACGGAGAGGCCGGCCAGCATCGGCGTCGCCCCGAGTTCGCGCGCATGAATGCTGAGTACCGGAAGAACCAAAAACAGGCCGAGCATGCGGAGACCGAAAATCCCCGACAGGCCTAAAACGTCCTTCACTTCCTGTCCGGTCAGCTTCGCCATGGACCAAGATACAACATCGAGTAGATCACCACGCCGGTCAACGAGACGTAGACCCAAACGGGAAAAGCCCAACGGGCGGCGCGACGGTGCTCTTCGAAACGCTCCCGCGCGGCGAACCACAAAGCGCGTCCGATCAGCGGGAGCATCGTCGCGGCCAACACCGTGTGCGTCAGAAGAATGGAAAGGTACGCGGTTCGGACCGTCCCCGTCCCTTGGAAGCGCACCGAACCGACTTGATAGTGATAGTAAAGGTAGCAGGCGAGAAAGAGCGCGGAACAGACGAGAGCGCCCAGCATGCAGGCGCGATGCGCCTCCTTGCGTCCGCCGCGGATAAAGCCCCAACCCGCCAACAGCAACGCCGCGCTCAACGTGTTGAGCGCGGCGTTTACCGTAGGCAGAAGCGGAACAGTCAGCGTCTCAACAAGCCGCGCAGACCGCGCCGCGCTTGCCCCGGGTCTCGGCGTCGACTCCGTCGAGGAAATTCCACAACGCCTCGGCGCCCGTGCGGGCCCCGGCTTCCACCGTTCCCACATCCGCGCCGAGCCGCTCGATTTCGGCCCGTTCGACGTCCGAATGCCACGCGTCGACTTCCTTATGGGTTTCGAAGAAGGAAACGGTCTTCTTGTCGGTAATGCCGTAAAACTTCGTCAGGCCCGCGATCTTCGATTCCGAAACGCGGGGCAGCTGCGATTCGTAGGCGTACAGCGCCGCGAGGCCTTCCGCCGGAGTTCCCGAGCAGGCGGCCATCAGACTGTTGAGGGTCCCACGCGTCGTCTGGGTGGGCTCCGACGCCGTCACTTCCTCCCGGCTCAGCCCGAGCCCGTCGGTAAAACGCAGCCACAACTCCCGATGGTTCTCATCGCTGCGTTCCTCATCGATCAAATTTTCGAGAAGGGCCAAACGCGTCTCCGGAAGCTCGCAATTGGAATGCACGCGGCTGAGGAGACGGGGAAAGTTCCTTTCGAGATGGTAATACTGTTTCGCGTAAAACTTAAGGTCTTCCGCCGTCAACTCGCCGGCCGACCAGGCCTGATAAAAAGGGTGGGACAACAGGTCTTTTTCGGCAACGGCCGCGTCGATTTTTTTCCAATCCATTCTACCCTCCGGGGTGTGATTCCGTCGAGAAAATCTAGCAAGTCTCTTGGGGTCCCCGCAAGAAGATGTACAATCGGTGGAAGCTATGGAACAGACCCTCTTTACCGTCGCCTTCACGCTCTACACGGTCTCGACCTTGCTCGCCCTCGCGTATCTCTACGCAAAAGACGAACGCCTAACCGACTGGATGTGGCGCTTGCTTGGGATCGCGATCTTCGCCCACGTCGTCAGTTCCGGTCTCCGGGTGCATCTCTTTTGGGAAAATCCGGCGAACCGCTACTACTCCCCGGTGAACACGTTCTTCGGGGTGTTTTCGTGGATCGCCCTGGCCAATTCCGTCGTCTTCTTCATCGTGATGGGCGTCGCCCGGTTGCACATCCTCGGCGCCTTTGTGCTCCCGTGGACGGTCATCACGGCCGGGGCGGCGATGCTCGCCGCCCCCGACGCGGGCACCTTGCGCCCGGACCTGCAGAGCTTTTGGATGAACGTTCACCCGAAAATTCTGATGACCGCGTACGTCGGCTTCGTGAACGCCTTCGGCGTCGGCATGGCGCTGCTCATCCAGGAAAAGCAGATGAAGTCCCGGAAACCGACCGCGATCACCTACCGCCTGCCCGCGATCGAGGATCTCGACCGCCTTCACGAGCGCCTGATTCTGTTCTCCTGGCCGGTGCTCACGATCGGAATCATTCTCGGTTCGGTCTGGGCCCGCAAGGCGTGGGGCCGGATGTGGGGGTGGGACCTCAAAGAAACCTGGTCCGCGCTCACCTGGATCATTTATGGAACCTGTCTGTACCTGCACCGGTTCCAGGGCGTCCGCGGCCGCCGCAACGTTTACCTTTCGATGGCCGGGTTCGCGACCATCCTCATCACCGTCTTCATCGTCAACTATTTCTCGAAGCAGCACGCCTACGTCTACACGCCGGCCCCGCCGCTCCCCTGAGCCCGTGCCCGAATTGCCGGAAGTCGAAACCGTCCGACGCGTGCTCGAGACCGAGTTGACGGGCCGCACGATCACGGAAATCGTCGTACGCACCCCGACCTTTTATCGCCCGCCGCCGAGAGCCGCGCTCACGGGCCTGATCGGAAAAACCGTAACGGGCTTTTCTCGGAGGGGGAAATTCCTATCGCTGCTCGCGGGGGAGCGCAGTCTCGTCCTTCACTTGGGGATGTCCGGACGACTCACGCTCACCGACCGTCCGGCGGGAAACCGAAGCGTCAAACACTGCCGATTCGAGATTGGCTTCGGGGGGAAAACCCTGCGCTTCGTGGACCCGCGCCGTTTCGGCCGGGTCGGCGGACCTTTGCCGAAGTTCGGACCGGAGCCGCTCGATCCCGCCTTCACGCCTGATTTTCTGAAAGCGGCCTTCCAGGGACGGAAAGCCGCAATCAAGGCGCTGCTCATGGATCAGGGCGTGCTCGCGGGGCTCGGCAACATCTACGCGACCGAGGCCCTGTTTCGCGCGGGGATCCGTCCCTCGCGGCCCGCGGGACGCCTGCGTCGTGCGGAACTCGAGTCTCTGCACGAAGCGATCCGCTTCGTGATCCGCGAAGGGATCCGTCTTCGAGGCAGCACGCTCGATGACGAAGCTTTTCTAGACCCCTACGGGAAACCGGGCGGCTTCCAGAATCGGGTCTGTATCTACGGGCGGCGAGAGGGCGCCTGCGGACACAGCCTCGCTAAGACGAAACGGCCGATCGCCTCACGATCGGCCGTTTACTGCCCCGTCTGTCAGAAATAGACGGGAATCGTCAGTACCGCCAGCCCAATCGAATTCCCGCGCCGTAGGTCTGAGTCAGACTGTCGAGATACTGATAGCGAAGATCGGCGCCGGCGATCCATTTCTCATGTAGGCAGTCCCAACCGATTCGAACCACCCCGGTCCAGCGCCAGAAATCTTCCTGGGCTTCGGAACCGGTACTCCACGATTGCCGGATCACGTGCTGCGCCAGGCCGACCCCCGCGGCGACATACGGCGTACTCCTGCGCTGCGGCGTCACGTTCCACCGCCCGGTCGCCAACGCAGACAGGAAGCGGCTGCGCAGCTGCGTTTTGACCCCGGTTCCCGCGACGTCGGTCGTCGTCGACTCAGGCGTGTGGAGCGAAATCTCTCCTCCGTAGCCTAAACCGGAAGACGGGTAAAACAAATACTCTCCGGACGCGAAAAACCCGTCGTTGTAAAGAGACCGGTCATGGCCGCCGATGCGCCCCGCCCCCAGCGTCAGCGTCGCGGTCTTCTCTCCCGCGGCGATCTGCGCCGAAGCGCCCGAGGCGCAAAGCGCCGGAAACAGCAGAACGAACAGCAACGGCATCTTTCCCATGGAATCGCTCCTTTCCGCGTCCGTCAACGCGCGGCCGTTTTTTTTCTTCCGGCGCCTTTGGCGGCATTGCCGGAGAACTGCTCCTCTTCGGTCGACCCGAGCAGGGCGAGCGTCGAGGACGCCCCGCCCGACACGACCTTGTTCACCTCGTCGAAATATCCGGTTCCGACGAAGGCTTGATGCGCCGTGCCCTGATAGCCGTCCGGCTCGCTCGCGAATTCCGCTTCCTGCAAACGGGAATACGCGGTCATTCCCTCATCGCGATAACCGGCGGCCAGCGTGAACATCGAATGGTTCAGCGCGTGAAAGCCCGCAAGCGTCACGAACTGGAACCGATACCCCATCGCGGCGAGTTCCCGCTGGAACTTCGCGATCGTCGCGTCGTCGAGTTTCTTCCTCCAGTTAAACGACGGGGAGCAGTTATACGCGAGAAGTTTCCCCGGGAATTGAGCGTGAATCGCCTCGGCGAATCGACGCGCTTCGTCCAAATCCGGCTTGGCCGTCTCGCACCAAATCATGTCGGCATACGGCGCATAGGACAATCCGCGCGCGATGGCCTGATCCAAACCGGACTTTATGGGAAAAAACCCTTCCGGCGTCCGCTCCCGGGAGGCGATGAACGACCGGTCCCGCTCGTCGGAATCGGTCGTGAGCAAAGTCGCCGCGTTGGCGTCGGTCCGGGCGATGATCACCGTCGGGATGCCGCAGACGTCGGACGCCAAGCGAGCCGCCACCAGCTTCGTGATGAACTCATGCGTCGGCACGAGCACCTTCCCGCCCATATGCCCGCACTTCTTGGCCGAGGCCAGTTGGTCCTCGAAATGGACGCCGGCCGCGCCGGCCTCGATCATCGCTTTCGTCAATTCGAACACGTTGATCGCCCCGCCGAACCCTGCCTCCGCGTCGGCGACAAGGGGGACGAGCCACTTCGTGTTCCGCTTCCCCGAACCCCCTTTCGCGTGCTGGATTTGGTCGGCGCGCAGCAGAGCGTTGTTGATCCGCTTGACCAAATGGGGGACGGAATGGACCGGATAGATGCTCTGATCCGGATACATCTGCATCGCATCGTTGGCATCGGCCGCGACCTGCCAGCCGCTCACGTAGATCGCCCGCAATCCCGCGCGCACCTGCTGCAGCGCCTGGTTGCCGGTCATCGCACCGAGCGCGTGAACGTAGTCCTGGGTGTTGATCATATGCCAAAGGCGCTTGGCGCCGAGAAAACCGATCGTGTAATGCTGGCGCACGGAACCTCGCAACCGAACGACATCCTCGCCGCCGTACGGCCGCTTGATCCCCGACCACCGCTTCTCCGTCTCCCACCGCGTCTCCAACTGCCTGCTTTCGTAGCGCATCGTATCCCCCCAAAGTCGGATTCTCGGTCTAGGACAGCCGCTCGTAGGCCGGAACCGTCAAAAATTCCACGCACGTCGGCGAAGCGATCATCGCGTCGAACAGTTCCGCGGCGACGTCCAACTGATCCGGGTCGAAACGAGTCGCCGGATCGCGCCGGATCGCCTCGATCTGCTCGGCCAGAATCCCGCGCGCCATCGCAAGGGTCACGGGGCGGCCGTCGTCGAGCGCGGCGCCATGGCGCACCCACTGCCACACTTGGGAACGGGAAATCTCCGCGGTCGCAGCGTCCTCCATCAGGTCGTAGAGGGGGACGCATCCGATCCCGGAAAGCCAAGCGGCCAAATACTGGAGTCCGACCGTCAGGTTCCAGCGGAGCCCGGCCTCCGTTCTCGCGCCCGCGGGAACGCTCAGAAGATCGCCGGCCGACACCGAATACTCGTCATGACGATCGCCGATCTGATGGGGGCCGGGCATTTTCGCGTCGAAGATCTCCGTGGCCAGCGCCACGAGGCCGGGGTGGGCGACCCAGGTCCCGTCGTGCCCGTCGCCCGCCTCCCGTTCTTTATCGGCGCGGACTTTCGCCAGCGCCGCCTCATTGGCGCGGGCGTCGTTCTTAATCGGTATTTGCGCCGCCATGCCGCCCATCGCGTGCGCTCCGCGCCGATGGCAGGAGCGAATCAGCAGTTTCGAATAGGAGCGCATAAAATGCGCGGTCATCCCGACGAGGGAACGGTCCGGAAGCACGAACTCCGGCAGATTTCCGAATTTCTTGATGACGCTGAAGATATAGTCCCACCGCCCGCAGTTGAGACCCGAGGAATGCTCTTTGAGTTCGAAGAGGATCTCGTCCATTTCAAACGCCGCCGGGATCGTCTCGATGAGCACCGTCGCGCGAATCGAGCCGCGGGGAATCCCGAGCGTCTCCTGTGCGAGCAGAAAAACGTCGTTCCAGAGCCGGGCTTCCAAATGACTTTCCAACTTCGGCAGATAGAAGTAGGGACCCGACCCGCGGGCGAGCAGTTCCTTCGCGTTGTTGAAGAAATAGAGGCCGAAATCAAACAGCGAGGCCGGGACCGGCTTGCCGTCGACGAGAAGATGCCGCTCCTCAAGATGCCACCCCCGCGGACGCACCAGCAAAACAGCCGTTTGGGTGTTGAGCGCGTAGCGCTTTCCGCTTTCGTTGACGAATTCGATCGTCCGCCGGACCGCGTCGTGAAGGTTCACCTGCCCCTGAACGGTCGCATCCCAGGTGGGGGAATGAGAATCCTCGAAATCCGCCATGAAGGTCTTCGCGCCGGAATTGAGCGCGTTGATGACCATCTTTCGGTCCACCGGTCCCGTGATTTCCACGCGGCGGTCTTTGAGATCGGGGGGGATGGGCGCGACGGTCCAATCTCCGGCGCGAACCTCCTCTGTGTCGAGAAGAAAATCGGGGAGTACGCCGCGGTCGAACTCGGCTTGGCGTCGACGGCGGGCATCGAGTCGTTCGAGACGGCGAGCTCCGAACTCCCGGACCAGCCGCGCGACGAAACGCAGGGAATCAGGAGTCAGGACGGCGGAGGCGTTTTCTCCGACAGAACCGAGCATCTCGATCCCGTCACGGGCGAGCGCCTTGTTCAAATCGGCTTTGAGGTCGACAGCGGCAGTACCCATGGGCTCCTCGGCGAACGATAACCCATTTAGACACTTTTGACGAAGGAGGGTCAACCGGATATGGACCTCCGGTTATTTGGAGAAGCTCCGCGGTCTCTAGGGATCGAGCCGGTAGCCGAATCCGCGGACGGTCGCGACCTTCTTTCCGGCCGCCGCGCCGAGTTTTTCCCGGAGATGAGAGACAGTTACGTCAACGACCTTCGTCGAGGGATCCGAGCCCGGGCTGTAGTCCCAAACCTGCTGGAGCAGGAAATCCCGGGAAAGCACCCGTCCCTGCTGCGTGACGAGCAGAGCAAGAAGATCGAATTCCTTCGCCCAAAGCTTCACTCCCTTGCCCTTCACGAAGACCTTGCGGGCTTCCAAATCCAGCTTGATGCCCCCGGCCTCCAGCGTATCGGGCTGTCCCAAGCGGCCCGAGCGCCGGAGCAGCGCGTCGACGCGCGCGAGGAGTTCGGCGGCGTTAAACGGCTTGGTCAAATAGTCGTCGCCTCCGGTGCGCAGCCCTTCCACCCTTTCCTCTATCGAATCCCGCGCGGTCACAAAGAGCAAGGGAACCGATTTATACGCGGTATTGGCCCGGATCGACGCGCAAAATTCAAGACCGTCGCCGTCGGGCAAGGTCCGGTCCACGACGCAAAGGTCCACTTCCTTTTTGTCGATCAGCTTTAGCGCGTCGGCGACGGTATCCGCCGAATGAACGGTGAACCCGCCTTCTTCTTCGAGAACTTGAGCGACCAGTTCCCGGGTATTCGGATCGTCCTCAAGCACCAAAATGTTGAAATGCGCCATGGCCGTAAGGATAGGGCTTCCACGAGTCATTGTCAACGGTGCGCGCGCCTTGAATATTTAACAGTGGACGCCTACCTTAATGGGAGCCATGCGGCATCTTCTGCAGCAGCTTCGGAGTCTCGAATCGGAACTTCTCGAGGCTTCCTCGGAGGCGTCTTCCGGACAGGAATGGGACGCCCGCCTGGGCGTTTGGCAGGACAAGATCGCCTCCTCCTTGGAAAACGTCCTCTCGTCGGTGGCGGCCCACCGGGAGGCGCGTCTCGACGCCCACGCCGAAAAACTGCGTCTCGCCGAACGGCAGATCGAGTGGGAATACGCGAAGTTGAAGGAGCGCAAACGCGTCTTCGAAATTTTGGAACGGACGGCCTCTCCGCGTGAACGCGAGTTCGAGGAGCGGCGGCACCGCATGGCCGAGAACGAAGAGAAACTCAGGGCCGAGCGTTGTGAAATCATGCGCCGGGAAGCGGCGCTTCTCGAGGATCGCCGGCGACTCGAGCGGGAAACGCAGGAACAAGCGCTCGCCGCCAAACAACTCGACGACTGGCGCCAAACGCTGACCGAGGCGCGCGAGCACGCCGCGACGCAGGCGATGCGCATCAAGATGAGCCGGGAGGCGCTCGAACGGCTCCAAGTCGAGGTCGAAGCGGAACGCCGAAGCCTCGAGCCTCGAAGCAAGACGATCCTGGAAAAAGAGGAGCTTCTCGCCCGCCGCGAACGCGATCTCCTGCTCAGGGAGGAGGAACTCGCCGCGAAGGACCGCGAACTGCGGGAACGCGGCTCGGAACTCGGCCGGCTGGAATCCTCGCTGGAGCGCCGGGAGCTCCGAATTTCGAAACGCTCCTCGATGGTGGAGGATACCCGCGCGGAATTAAAGGAAGACCGGGATAAATTCGACGCCGCTAAGAAGATGTTCGAGGAGAAGGGCGGATTCGCGGGACTGCGCTACATGGAGCGCAAGGAAGCGGAACTTTCGGAACTCCAGAAAACGATCGATGCGGAAACTCAAAGAATGGAGCGAATGCGCGATGAAGTCGAACGCGAACGCGGCATCGTCTTGGAAGCGCGCGAACACTCGGAACGCCTCGAAGCCGACGCGCGGACGCTGCGGGAACGGCAAAACGCCCTCGAATCGCGCGAGACGATAATCGCCTCTCGCGAAGAAGAACATCTGCTCCGTCAGAAGGGGCTCGACGCTCAGCGGGCGAATTTGGCCGACGCCGAATCACGACTCAAACGAGAGCGGGAAACCGTCGAAGACGCGCAGAGGCGCGAACACGAGCGCATAAACACCCTCCGGGAGAAAGCCGCCGCTTTGCGGGCCGAGGAACTCACGTTGGCCGAACGCGACCGGATGCTCTCCCGGCGGGAACGGGAGATCGACGCTGAATTCAGGAATTTGGAAAAGGCGCGCGACGTCCTGAAGTTCGAGATCGAGACCTTCGAGCGGCGAAGGTCCGAAGAAAAATAACGGGATTACCTTTTCTTAACCTTTCGGACAAACATCCGACATACCGAAGCGCTATTCTAAAGGTATGCCGAACGCGGGAGAGAGGGGAAGGAATTGGGGTGGACGACGGGGATCGAACCCGCAACCTTCTGGACCACAACCAGACGCTCTACCATTGAGCTACGCCCACCAACGACGGGACATTCTAGCGTTTTCCCGAAAACCGCGCAAGCGCGTCCCGAGACCGCTTATAGGCCTTAAGACCCACTCCCCATGGGCCCAGCCGGCCCTCGAACCAAATCAATGCCGACCCCATACTGGCAATAGTACCATGACGAGGGGAATGACAAAGCCGAACCGAATCTTATACGCTGCGGCCCTTTGCGCGGCGGTCTCGCTCTCCTCTTCGGCGCAGGAAATGCGCGACTCTTTGGGCGACCGCCCCGAGCGTCAGCGGCCGGCGGCCGAGGCGCCCCAAACGGAAACCCCGGTCGCCGAAGCGACGGCTCAGACTCCCGAAACAGAACAGGAAGCCGCCCCGGAGGCGCCGAAGCCTGCGAAGAAGATCCCGGCCAAGCGCCGCCGCCGTTCCCGCAGTTCAGCCTCCCGGGCCAAGGCCGGACGCACCGTCATCGACGGCATCGCCGCCATGAAGGAGGCGAACTACTCGAAGGCCATCGTTATTTTCGAACGGGCGGCGAGAGAAGACTCCGGCTGGTCCAACGCGTTCTACCACCTTGGCGACGCCTACTATCACCGCGCCTTTAAGAGGGGAACTCCGGAAACGGCCGACCGGGAAGACGCGAGCAACGCGATCGACGCGTTTGAAACCGCCCTGGCGCTCGATTCCAAGCTGCGCTCTGTTCGCGAGCCGCACAAGCTCTACCACGGCCTGGCCCAGAGCTACGAAGCCGTCGGACGCTTCGACCAGGCGCTGGAAGCGTTCAAGAGCGCGGCGATCGTCTCCCCGCGCAACCCGATGCCGAATCTGTACGGAGCGCGGCTGCGCTACAAAATGCGGGACTTCGAGATGTCCTCGAAGAACTTCTACGTCAGCGTCGCCCGCGCCCACAAGATCAAATCCTATCCGCAGCTCTCGAAGCTTGTCCGCTCCAACGGGCTCTTCGTTCCGCTTTTGGGCGTCCCGCAGAACCGCCTGATTCTCGACGCGATGGACGCGGTTTTCGAAGGAACTCTGTCTTTGACCGAGGCGCGCGAACGGATCAAATCGGGAGACCGCGGCGGCATGCGCGACTCCCTCGCAGATGTGAAGCCCGCGGCGGTTCAACTCGCCCAGGCGGCGCAGGCCCCGGCCCCGCGCCAGGACCCGGATGTGCTCAAGGCCATTGAACTCGGAAACCTCGCCTTCAACGTCCGCCGCTACCGAGAAGCCGTCAAGCATTACGAGAACGCCTTCGCTCTCGACCGCGCGCGCGGCACGATGGACGCGGTCCAGAAATCCCTGATCTTCGAACGCATCGGATCCTCGTACCGCCAACTCGGGTTGGCCGCCGAATCGGTTTCCGTGCTCAAACGCGCCGTCGAAGAGCTTCCCGGAAATTCGGCGGCCTACTACCAACTCGCGCTGGCGCACGCGTCGATGGGGAAACTCGGCGATGCGATGTCCTACCTCAACCGCTCGCTGGAAACGGCCCGTTCGATGTCCGAATTGCGCAAGACCTTGCTTCTGACCAAAACGGACTCCGAATTCGAGCCCCTCTACGAATTGCCCCGTTTCGCGGACATCGTGAAGTCCTACGAGACCAAAATCGCCCGCCGGTAAATTCCTCCGGCGATCAGGCCGCCGACCCCTTGCGGCGGTTCAATTTTTGCTAAACTAAGTTAATGGGATTTTCCAAGAAAGAAGCCCCAAATTGCGATTGGTGCCCGGCGAAAAAGACTTGCTTTTACGATCTCCTCGATGATGCCGCGTCGAAGAAGATGTGGCGCGACATGCGGATCGCGAACCGTTTTCGTCCGAACGAAACGATTTTTTACGAAGGCGAGAACCCCACCGGCGTTTACGTCGTGTGCACCGGCAAGGTCAAAATCAACAAGTCGAGCCGCACCGGGCAGCAACTGCTCATGCGCATCGAGTCCCCGGGCGATCTGGTCGGCCACATCTCGACGCTCGCCGAGTGGCCCTACGCCGGCAGCGCCGAGGCGATGGAAGAGTCGGTCGTGTCGATGGTGGATCCCGATTCCCTGCGAAAGTTCCTTTCGAAGCACCCGAAAGCCGCGCTGGCGCTGCTGCGAGAGGTCTCTCGCGACGTTCGCCGGGGCGAGGCGAAGGCGCGCGACATCGCCTTTAAACCCGCCCGCGGCCGCCTTGCGGGAACCTTGGTCCGCATGATGACCCCGGCCGTGTCGAAGAAGGTAAAGCCCCTTGTTTCCAATCTCAAGCGCAAAGAACTCGCCGAAATGGCGGGACTCACGATCGAGACCACGGTGCGCCTGCTCAAGGACTTCGAGACGAGCAACCTGATCAAACGCCGGGGCAAGGACATCGTCCTGCTCGACTTGGAAAAGCTCAAGTCGATCTCCGGGCACTTCTCCTAATCCGCGCCTCCTCCCAGGGCGACATAATGAGTTGACGCAGATCAACTCCGGCCATTGACCCATATCATCGGTCCTTTGGCCGACGCTCCGGTACAATAGACCCATGATCGAATTGATCCTTTCGGCCCTGCTCAGTCTCTTCGCCCTTCCTCAACCGTCCACGGCGAAAGTGAAGCCGTGCAATTTTCCGAATCGCTGCGGCGTCAACGGCGCCGTCGCGAAAGTCAGAACCTGCCAATTCCCGAACCGCTGCGGTTCCGGCACCGGCGGTTCACGGACGCTCGATCTGCTCAACGGCTGAGTCACTCGGCCGCACCACCACCACCACCACCACGGAAAACCGCCCCGCCACCACGGGGCGGTTTCATTTTTAGACTTAAAAAACAAGTGAATTTAGAGACTAAACCTGGAGCGTTCCGAAGCGTCTAAGGGAGCATCGGCATCTTGAAACCTTCGAAAGGTTCGGCTACATTCGAGGTTGGATCGCCCGGAGGAAACATGGAATCGACGCGCCGCTTGCTGTGCCTGCTGTTTTCACTCGCCCTCGCGCTTCCCAGCGCGTCCTGGGCTCAAGACGACGAATTTCCAGCCGACCCGCCGCCGTTCGAGGACGGTCAAGGCCCCGACCACGCGGATCGCGACAACCCGCCGCCGTTTGAAGGGAAGGACGGTCCGCCTCCGTTCGAGAACGCGGATGGAGAGGGGCCCGACGGATCCGAAGAAAAAGGGAAGCCCCCCAAAGAACGCCGGCACCGCGAACGCGCTGAGAAACTCGAGAAGCGCGGAGAGCGGCTCGATGACAAAGGCGAACGGCGCGAGCGGCGCGGGGAACGGCTCGACGAGAAAGGCGAACGGATGCAGGAGCGCGGCGAAGAAACCGGGAACAAAAAACTGGAACGCCGCGGAGAGCGTCTCGAACACAAGGGCGAAAAGATGGAGCACCAAGGCGAACGCATGGAGCACAAGGGCGAACGCATGGAGCGCAAAGGCGAGCGGGTGAAGGGAAAACGACGACGCCCGAGACGCGAAAAACACGGGGAACGCCGTGAACGCCGCGGCGAACGCATGCAACGGCAGGGAGAGCGCGGGCAAAGCGACCGCGGCGGCGATCGCGGGGTCCGCGACCACGGCGAAGGCCGGGGGCGCGGAGCCGGGCGCGGCGGTGAAATGCGCGGCGGCGGGGAGCGAGGCGGCGGCGGACGGGGCGGCGGGCGCGGTCGCCGTTAAGTCCTAGGGATTGAGCCGCGCCATCGTGCGCGGAAACGGTATGGTCTCCCGCACATGGGGGGTCCCGCAGATCCAGCCGACGGTCCGCTCGATCCCGAGACCGAACCCCGCGTGCGGGACCGATCCGTAGCGCCGCAAATCCAAGTACCACTGGAACGGTTCGAGCGGCAGGTCGTGCGCCTTGATCTTCGCGACCAGCGTCTCGTAGTCGTCCTCCCGCTGACCGCCGCCGATGATTTCGCCGTAGCCTTCGGGCGCGATCATGTCCACGCCGAGCGCAAGCTTCGGGTTCTCGGGGTCGTTTTTCATGTAGAACGCCTTGATCGCCGCCGGGTAGCGATGGATCATCAAGGGCCTGTCGAGACCCTCGGCCAACTTGGTTTCCTCGTCGCCGCCGAAATCGTCTCCCCACTTCACGTCCATCCCCAGGCCCTGCAGCTTCTTCACCGCGTCGTCGTAGGTGATGCGGGGAAACGGCCGCTTGATCGCTTCGAGCTTGGAGAGGTCGCGCTCCAGTATCTTCAACTGCGGCTTGCAGCGCTCGAGCGTGCGCTGCACGACGTACTCGACGAACTCCTCGGCAACGGCCATGTCCTGCTCAAGGTCGCAGTACGCCATCTCCGGTTCGACCATCCAGAACTCGGTCAAATGGCGCCGCGTCTTGGACTTCTCGGCCCGGAAGGTCGGTCCGAAGACCACGACCTTTCCGAAGGCCATCGCGCCGGCCTCGCCGTAGAGCTGGCCGCTCTGCGTCAGGTATGCTTTCTGCTCGAAGTACGCGGTCTCGAAGAGATTCGTCGTTCCCTCGCAAGCGTTGGGGGTGAAGATCGGCGCGTCGAGAAGGTTGAAGTCGCGGTCGTAGAAAAACTGTCGGATCGCCATCACGACTTCGTTGCGGACTTTCTGGATCGCGTGCTGCTTCGAGGAGCGCAACCACAGGTGGCGGTTGTCCATAAGAAACGCCGTCCCGTGCTCCTTCGGAGTAATCGGATAGTCCACCGACGGAGCGTGCACCTCAATGCCGCTCACGCCGAGCTCGAAGCCGATCGGGGAACGCTCGTCCTTGCGAACCGTTCCGGTCACCGTCAAAGACGTTTCCTGCGTAAGCCCCTCCGCCGCCTCGAAAACGGCCGGGGGAACGTCCCCGACGAATACGACGCATTGGATCGTGCCGGTCCCGTCGCGGAGCTGGATAAAATGCAGCTTCTTGCTCGAGCGCTTGTTGTACACCCAGCCCTTGAGGGAAACCCGCTTTCCATCATGATCCGCGATGCGCCCCACCGAAACGACGGGGTCGGTCGTCAAGTTGTTCAAGTTGTTCAAGCTGTTCAATTCATTCATAGAACCCCGCCCCACAATAACTTAAACAACTTAAATAACTTGACGACCGACCCCGAATCAGTTGGTGTCATAGAGTCTGTCTCCGGCATCCCCGAGGCCGGGGACGATGTATCCGATGGAATTCAAGACGGGATCGATCGAGGCGGTCACGATCGGAACGTCCTTGTGGTCCTTGTGCACGCGTCGGATGCCCGGCTTCGTCGCCAACAGGCACACGAGAGTGATTTTCCTCGCGCCTTCCTCTTTCAAAATCGAGATCGAGGCGGAAGCCGAACCGCCGGTCGCGAGCATCGGATCCATCAGAAGAACGTGGCTCTTATTCAAGCCCTTCGGCAGGCGGACGATGTAGCGCACCGGCTTGAGCGTTTCCTCGTTTCGGTACAAGCCGATGCATCCGATCTTCGCCGTAGGGATGAAGCGCGAAAGCCCCGGGAGGATCCCCAGCCCCGCGCGCAAAATCGCCGTTAAAACGATCGGCTCGACGACCCGCGGAGCGTTGAAGGTCGCCATGGGCGTTTTCAACGGGAGCCTCTTCGTCTTGAGCCCCTTCAAGGCTTGCAGGCCCAAGTGGACGCCGGCGTCCTCCATCAGCCGCCGGAATTCGGCGGAGGGGGTTTTCTTATCCCGAAGACGCGCGAGCGTTTCTTGAAGGAGAGGGTGATCGCAGACGGTGACCGAACCGGACATGATTACCTCCAAACGCGGCGGACGACGCTCCGGACGCGGGGACGCGCCGCTCCGATGCGGACCGCCTGCTCGAAGAGTTCGCGTCCACGGGCCGACCGGGCCGCGTCGGATGCGTAGATCCAAGCGAGGGTCTCGCCCTTGCGCACGCGGTCGCCGACTTTCTTATCGAGGACGATCCCGGCGCCGAAATCCAAAGCGTCTTCCATCTTGTCGCGCCCCGCGCCGAGCGCGACGCCCGCGCGGCCGACGGTCAACGCGTCCAAGCCGATCACGAACCCGTCGCGGGAGGCCGCGACTTCGCTTACGCGCTTGGCCGACGGGAGGCGATCCGGCTCGTCGGCGACGCGCGGGTCGCCGCCCTGCGCCTTCACCATCTTCTTGAAGACCGTAAGCGCGGATCCGTCGGCGATGCGGCCCTGCAGGCGTTCGGCGCCCTCATCCCACGAACGCGCCTTGCCGGCCAGATGCAGCATCCAGCCGCCGAGAGTCAAAGTCAATTCCAGATAATCAGGACAGGAGGCGTCCCCGTGCAGCACCGCGATCGCCTGCCGCATTTCGAGCGCGTTGCCCACGGTGCGCCCCAGCGGCTGATCCATCGAGGTCAACAGTCCGACGCACTTGAGGCCCAAAGCCTCGGCGGTCGCGATCAAATCCTTCGCGAGCGACTTCGCTTTCGCCTCGTCCTGAAAAATGGCGCCGGTGCCGCATTTGACGTCGAGCACGAGCGCGTCCAAGTTCTCAGCGATCTTTTTGGAGAGAATACTGCCGCAGATCAGCGGCCGCGCCGGGACCGTCGCGGTCGCGTCGCGCAGGGCGTAGAGCTTCTGGTCGGCGGGCGCGAGATCCGCGCTTTGGCCGAACATGCAGACGCCGAGCGTCTTCACGATCCGTTCGACCTGCGAAACCGGAAGACGGACCTTGAACCCCTTGATGGATTCCAGCTTATCGAGCGTCCCGCCGGTATGCCCGAGACCGCGGCCCGACATCATCGGCACATCGACGCCGGCCGCGGCGACGAGGGGCGCCAGCGCGAGAGAAATTCCGTCCCCGACCCCGCCGGTGGAGTGCTTGTCGACGCGCGGACGGCGGGAAACGCGCTTGAGCGTGCGTCCGGAACGCGCCATCGCGTCGGTCAACGCGACGGTTTCCGCCTTCGTCATGCCCCGCTGAAGGACGGCCATCAGCCAGGACGACAATTGATAGTCGGGAACGCCGCCCCTGGCGGCGGCGGCGGAGATAAACGCCAACTCTTCGGCGGAATGCGCGAACCCGTCGCGCTTTTTGGCGATCAGATCAAGCATCCGCATCGGCTAAATCTTCCCGAGCAGACCGGTCAACGCTTTGCCGAGCCGGGCCGCCATCTTCTTGCCGAGTTCGAGCACGTCATGATGCGTAAGCGCGTCCTTGGACATGCCCGCCGCCATGTTGGCGATCCACGAAAGCCCGACGACCTCTATCCCGAGCTGCCGGGCCACGATCACTTCGGGAACCACCGACATGCCGACCACCGAACCCCCGAGCTTCGCGAACGCCCGAATCTCCGCGGGGGTCTCGTAGGATGGGCCGGAGGCGGCGGTGTAGACGCCTTCCTTGGCCGTGATCCCGGCCTTGCGGCACTCAGCGAGCGCCAAGATCCGCAAACGCTTGCTGTAGGCGCCCGCGAGGTCCGGGAACATCTCGCCGTACTCGGCGGTGTGGCAGGCCTGCAGCGGATTGGCTCCCATGAAGTTCATATGATCGTTGAGCACGCAAAGATCTCCGGGCTTCAAATCCCGGCGCAGCGACCCTACCGCCGAGGTCAAAATCGCCGTTTGCAGCCCCAGGCGGTGAAGAGCGCGCAGGGGCATCGTGATCCGCGCCATCGAATGGCCTTCGTAGAAATGGTAGCGGCCCTGTAAAATGGCGACGCCGCCCTGAGGACCTTCTCCGAGAATCAGCCGTCCCGTGTGTCCTTTCACCGTCGGTTCCGGGAAGCCGGGAATCTTGTCGTAGGCGATCACCGTTTGCTTCTTCAGCGGAGGGAGGGCTTCGTTGAGCCCGCTTCCAAGGACGATAAGCACTTGAGGACGTACGCCCTTGGACTTGGATTTGATGTAGGCGGCGGCGCGCCCGATGTCTTTTAGGATGGATTTATCGGCCATATTTCACCTGTTGGAGGAATTCTAGCATTCTTTATAGAATTCAATGATGGCTACCGCGAACGCCGAGAGGCGCACAGACTATAAGGATTTGACCCGCGGCCTGCGGGTCGACATCATTCGGATGCTGGAAAAGGCTGGTTCGGGACACCCCGGCGGCTCCCTTTCCATCATCGATATTCTGGCGGTGCTTTACGACAAGCACTTCCAGCACCGTCCTCAAGAACCGAATTGGCCCGACCGAGACCGCATGGTGCTCTCCAAAGGCCACGCCTGTCCGGCGCTGTACGCGCTGATGGCGCATCACGGCTACTTCCCGAAACCCCAGCTCGACACGCTGCGCAAACTCGGCAGCCCGCTTCAGGGCCACCCGGACCGGATGCGGCTTCCCGGCATCGAGGTCTCTACCGGCTCGCTCGGCCAGGGACTCTCGATCGCGCAGGGGATGGCGATGTCCGCCAAGATGGACGCGAAGGGATATCACACCTGGTGCGTGCTCGGCGACGGGGAAATGCAGGAAGGCCAGATCTGGGAGGCGCTGATGTCGGCGCCGAAGTTCGGCCTCGGCAACCTCACCGCGATCCTCGACTTCAACAACAGCCAGATCGACGGCTCGATGGAAGAGGTGATGAACCTCAACCCCATCGCCGACAAGATCCGCGCGTTCCACTGGAACGTCATCGAATTCGACGGCCATGACTTCGAACAGATCGAGGCCGCGATCCTGAAGGCGAAGTCGTCGAAGATCCCGTCGTTTCTGATCGCGAAAACGGTGAAGGGCAAGGGCGTCTCGTTCATGGAGAATCAGATCGGCTGGCACGGCAAGGCCCCAAACAAAGAAGAGGCCGACAAGGCCTGCGAGGAGATCCGACATGGGTAAGGCCACGCGAGCCAGCTTCGGTGAAACCCTCGCCGCACTCGGCGAGAAGCACCCCGAACTCGTCGTCCTGGACGCCGATCTGGGCAAGTCCACGCAGACCGGCGCGTTCATGAAGAAATACCCGGACCGCTATTTCGAGTTCGGCATCGCCGAGCAGAACATGATCGGCTCCGCCGCCGGCATGGCGCTGTGCGGAAAAACACCGGTGGCCACGAGCTTCGCGGCGTTCTTGATCACGCGCCTGGAGACCATCCGCGTCGCGGTGTCCTACAACCGAACGAACGTGAAGCTCGCCGGCACGCACGCCGGCATCGGCATCGGCGACGACGGCGCCTCGCAGATGGGCTTGGAAGACATCGGCGCGATTCGTTCTTTGCCGCATTTCACCATCCTGCAGCCGGCCGATCACCGGGAAACCTGTCAGGCGGTGGAGTGGATGATCCGCCACAAAGGCCCGGTCTATATCCGACTCACGCGTCAAAGCATGCCCGATGTTCACGGTGACGACTACACGTTCGAAGTCGGCAAGTGCTCGGTTCTCTACGAACCGGAAAACGCGCCGGCGAAAGTCCAGGCGACGATCTTCGCTTCGGGCGGACCCGTTCCGCACGCGCTGAAAGCCGCTCAGGACCTGAAGTCGCGCGGCTTCGCGGCGCGCGTGGTCAACGCGGGCACCTTGATGCCGTTCGATAAGGACGCGGTGGCCGCGGCAGCCGAGAAAAGCCAGCGCATCGTGACCGTCGAGGACCACAACGTCAACGGCGGGCTCGGTTCCGCGGTCGCGGAGATTTTGGCCGAGACGGGCCAGGCTTGCCGCTTGGTGCGTCTGGGGCTGCGCGATTTCGGAGAATCAGGGGAGGGGGAGGAACTGTACGAGAAGTACGGCCTCTCCGCCGACCATATCGCCGAGGCGGCGGTGCGGAATTTGGACTGACGCGGGGTCACCCCCGTGAGGCGCCCGGTCCGCGAGGACCGGGCGCCTTTATTTCAGTGTCTTATTCCGGCCGTTCCCGTAGAAATCCGATTGTCTTCTCTTCGGGTTCCTCCCCGGTTTCGATCAGACGATCGAGCGCCTTGAGGATCGTCTCGATTTCCCGGTCGTGACGGTCCAGGCGTTTTCCGACGACGCGCTCGAGCTCGCTGATCCGGACATAGATCGCTTCCTTGACCGTGATCGCCCGTCGCAATCGTACGAAGGCCCGGACCACCTCTACGCTCATCGTGACAGCCCTTTCTGATTTCAAAACATTAGCCGCCATAACCACCCCATGTTCGGTCAGCGCAAAAGGCAAAAAACGGTTTCCTCCTCTACTCTTTTTTGAGGTCGCAAAATGCGACCTCAAACGCTCAGCCTCCGCGGCCGTGAGTTGGAATGCAAAATCTTCGGGAAATCGAGACGAATTCCGGCGAATCTGCTCGTTCAGGCGCTTCGTCGAGACGCCGAACATGCGCGCAAGGTCGAAGTCGAGAATGACTTGGCGGTTCCTGATCCGATGAATCGGAACAGCGGAAGATTCGAAGGGATGTCCCATCGTAGTGATACGATCGAGGCGGCGAATTGGTTCCGGTCGACATTTTTTGATCAACGCATGGATTTCTGATTGCGATACAGGGAACCGCAGCCTATACTTTTTGAAAATCTCAAGCCGGAAAAACGGACAAACGCCGAATACGGGAAATAGATGGGTTGTTAGGCCTAGACGAAAATGACTGGAACGACTATCAAAGCCGGATACAGCAGGCTATTGCCGCCCTTGAGCCGACGGGCGCTAAGAAATTCGGATCACAGAAGGACAAATAGCGCCCGCAGTCCAAGGCTAGTTCTTTAGGCATACAGAAACTACGATGCGGAAATTTTTCAGAATTTCGATAGTCGTTTACTTCGGAGTCTTGGGTGCTGTCCCTGCCGAGTCGTTTTATGCGCCAACGCATTTAAACACACTGCTAACGAATTCCGACATGATCGTCCTGGGGAAAATCCGGAAGATCAATAAATCTGATTTTGTAATAGACATCGAAGACATGTTTCTTGGGGCTTTCGTCGGTAGTGGGGTCCGAATCAAGAAATTTGAGGATTGGGCCTGTGCAGCCCGATATTCAAAATATGCAATTGGCCAAGAGGCACTGTTCTTTCTGAAGCGAACCTCCGAAGACAAGAAAGTCTCTAATTCGATTTTTACGGTTATCGGGTCGGCAAATGAAGGTGAGTGGGAGCTTCGTGGTGGCAAAATCCTTGATCGTATTCCCCCACGATCGCTTGAAAGGAGTCCTTTAACGGGTTCGGAAGGGAACCGGTTAGTTAAGAGAACTACGATCGATGGTTCGATGCAGACTTACTTTGCCGATTACGATAAAAAGTCTTTCCTCGATGCGATTCAGTCATATCCGAAGTGCTTTCAAATTGAAAGCGGAGGAATCGACTCTAGGAATCGACATATGAGTCAGACTTGCACTGCCTCGGAATTAGAGAAGTTTATTGCCCAATCTCCTTCCCATCAAAAGGTTGCAGAAGAGCTGCTAATTCTTGTCAACGACGAGAACGACAAGAGATAGTGATCTGCCTCACGGGATAGGAACAGGAACTACAGGCCGTGACACCCCACATGCGCGGACTAGTCCTCGGAAAGTTCCTTCCCTATCACGCGGGCCATGCGCACCTCATTCGAACCGCGCGGCAATCCGTCGACGAGCTGCTCGTGCTCGTATGCAGCATCGCGCGCGAGCCCATCGAGGGAAGCCTGCGCTTCCAGTGGGTCCGCGACTCGCATCCCGACTGCCGCGTGATTCATGTCGCGGAAGAATTGCCGCAGGAGCCAAGCGAGCATCCCGACTTCTGGCCTATTTGGACCGACGTTATCGCGCGCTTCGCCGGCCCCGTGGACATCGTGTTCACGTCCGAGAGCTATGGCGACGAGCTTGCACGCCGCATCGGCGCAAGGCACGTCTGCGTCGACCGCGAGAGACGAGCCTTTCCCGTCTCCGGGACCGCGGTTCGGACCGATCCCGTTCGGCATTGGAAGTTCCTGCCACCGGCGGTGCGTCCGCACTTGGCGAGGCGGGTCGCAATTCTCGGCGCGGAATCGACCGGCAAGACCACCCTCGCCTCCCAGCTGGCGCATGAATTCAAAACCGTTTGGGTGCCTGAGTTCGGGCGGGAGTATTGCCTCGACCGCGACCCGCGCTCCCTCACGGATGCCGACTTCGAGGCCATCGCGCGCGGCCAGGCGCTTGCCGAAGAGCGGCTGGTCGCGAGTTCGAACGGGGTGCTCATTTGCGACACGGAGCTTCACACCACCTGCACATGGAGCGAGCTCATGCTCGGCCGGTGCACGCCGTGGCTGAGAGAAGCGGCGGCGGCACGGCGTTACGACCTGGTGCTTCTGCTCGGGTCGGACTCGCCGTGGGTGAATGACGGAACGCGCGTGCTCGAGAAGCGCCGCGCAGAACACACGAGATTGCTGGAATCCGCGCTTCGCTCTGCAGGCCGCATCTGGACCCCTCTCGCCGGTTCGTTCGCGAGTCGGTGGACCGATGCGGTTCGCGCCGTCTCCGCGCTCACCGAAGCGAAAGCACCGCGCGTCGTCGGCTGGACGGACCCAAAAGTGACAAAGTGACGGTCTGACACCCAGACGGTCTACATCCGGCTCACCCGCCAAAGCATGCCCGACGTTCACGGCGACGACTACAAGTTCGAAGTGGGCAAGTGCTCGGTGCTCTACGAACCGGAAAACGCCCCGGCGAAAGTCCAGGCGACGATCTTCGCCTCGGGCGGACCCGTTCCGCACGCGCTTAAAGCGGCTCAGGACCTGAAGGCGCGCGGCTTCGCGGCGCGCGTGGTCAACGCGGGCACCTTGATGCCGTTCGATAAGGACGCGGTGGTCGCAGCGGCCGAGAAAAGCCAGCGCATCGTCACCGTCGAGGACCACAACGTCAACGGCGGACTCGGTTCCGCGGTCGCGGAGATTTTGGCCGAGACGGGCCAGGCCTGCCGTTTGGTGCGTCTGGGGCTGCGCGATTTCGGAGAATCGGGGGAGGGGGAGGAACTGTACGAGAAGTACGGCCTCTCCGCCGATCACATCGCCGAGGCGGCGGTGCGGAATTTGGACTGACGCGAGGTCACCCCCGTGAGGCGCCCGGTCCGCGAGGACCGGGCGCTTCCTTTTCGACGCGAACGATGAAGCCATTCATCACTATCCTATTCCTGCTTGGAAGCTGCGCCATGGCCGAAACGAAAACCGATCCCCCCGAATTCGATAAGCTCTGGAACCTCAAGGACCCTGCCTCCACTGAAGTCAAATTCCGAGAGATCCTTCCCGGCAGCGACGGCGCGGGCTTGCGCGGCGCCGGGATCATCTGTATACTATTATATACAATCGAATACATTAGTATACGATAAACAAAATGAAACTATCCCGGATTCTTGATGATATTCTTGGCCCACACTCCAAGATTGCCGTGCTTCGCGTCCTTTTCGCTCAGAATGAACTGAGCGGGCGAGAGGTTGCTCGGCGTGCCGGGCTAAGCCCAAGGGCAGCTTCCATGGCACTGACCCAATTGGCCAAGGCCGGCATTTTGCACAAGCATGCCGTTGGGAATAATCATCTATTTTCCATCAGTCGTAAGCGGTATATCGTTTCCTCGGCTCTTGGAAACCTGTTCCGGAAAGAGGAACAGTTGCCCGGCGCCATGGGCCATCGAATCATGCAATCCATCGGCAGTGACCGGTGCATCTCAGTGGCGGTGTTTGGAAGCTACGCTGGGGGGGAGGCGCATCCTAGAAGCGATTTCGATGTACTGATCCTGCTGAACGACTCGCATCGCGTCCCGAAGGTCAAAGAGGCGCTCCAAAAGGGGGCTGAAAAGTTTCACGATCTGTTCGGCGTGAACCTGGCGCCCTATGTTTTAGCCGCGACGGAATTCACCGACCGACTCAAGAAGGGCGATAAGCTGATTAAAGCCATGGTAAAAGAGGCTCGAGTAATTTCGGGCAAGCCGCTATCAGAGGTTTTGGTTGATGAGTCCGAAGAAAAGAAGCACTAGATCCGTCAGCGAGCAAGAAGCGCTCTCGTATTTAAAAAAGGCGCAAGAGTTCTATTTGACCATGCTGGAAGCTTTTCAGAAGGGGCGTTGGAATGCTGCTGGGTTGGCCGGTGTTCACTGTGCAATTTCAGCCACCGATGCGCTTCTCGGCAAAGCGGCCCGACTTCGATCCTCAGGCGAAAGTCATATGGAGGCGGTCCAACTGCTCAAGCAGCACATCAAGGACCCGATATGGGCGCTCAAACTCAGCGTCTTTACAGGGTTGCTGGGTCAAAAGAGTCTCGTGGAGTACGATAGCCGGGAGTTTCGCGAAAGCGAAGCGGCTAGCGTAGTAAAGGACGTGGGCAGATACTTCGAATGGGTGAAGGGCTTTTTCGCACTCTAACCGCTCCGCATGGCGGAATAGTGTTTGATTTACGATGCGAACACGCTCGCGCGAAGATCCTTCATCGGACAGGAGTTTCCGAAGCGCGGGAATCGACCGCGGCGGCTCATCCAGAGCGGCGACGAATTTCTTCCACCCCCCCTTGGAAACCCGGTCTTTCAGCTGGAAATTCTTAACAAATCCGTCTCCACGTCCCCATTCGATCCCCCTACACTAACCCCATGAAGCCGCTATTCGTCCTGCTCGCCCTAATGGCGGCCGGGACCGTTCCCGCACGGGCGCAAATCCCGTGGGTACCGTCCTTCGACCGGCCGCGCTGGGGCTTCGGACTCGCTCTCGGACCGGTATTCCCAGGAGGTTCCGCGGGCTTCAGCGAAACGTCGAGCCGCGGCTTCGGCTACGACCTCGGGGTGCAGCGCTTCATCACGCCGTCGTGGTCGCTCGGACTCGACATCCACAAGTCGCAATTCAACGGCAAGGCCGCGCTGCCCGCGATGCCCGCGGACGGAAGCTTCCGAGTCGCCGGCGCGTCGTTTCAAACGTTTTTTCTGACCACGCGGATCAATCTCGTGTCGAAGGAGACCTGGGCGCCGTACCTCGGGGCGGGGATCGGCTATGCCGACGGCAAGTCGAACATCCTCACCGGAGCGGCCGGCGGCAACCGCCTCGACGCCGTCGCGACTCGCGGCGCCGCGATTTCCGCGCGCGCCGGCTTCGAAAGCTATCTCTACCACGGACTGACCTGGTTCGCCGAGGCGCGCTGGCTGCAGTACCGCCTCGACGCCCAGTCCGGAGGACCCGGCATACCGGCGGCGGGTCTCTCGGCCGTGCATCTGCGTTTCGGACTCCGGCTCTGGCTGGATGTGAAGGACGACTGATGAGAACCCTCGCGCTTCTACTCAGCCTCGCCGCGACGACCCCGGCCCGAGCCGACATCGTACGGATGCGCCCGTTCGAGGCGGGCAACCGTTCCGTGGGGCTTCAATTGGGAACGGCCCGGCCGAGCGAACCGCTGTTTAAACAGACCGTCCGCGCCGGAGCGATCTCCAACGCCCAGGCGATGCTCTATGTCTGGGACTGGGTCGCCGTCGGCGCGGAGATCGGCTACCTGAGATTTTTCAAAAAGAACCTGACGGGCCAGGCGTCGCTTAAAGGCGTTCCCGCGTCGACGGACCTCAACAGCGAGGCGCAGGCGCTCGCGGCGCTCGCGCTCGTGCGCGTTAATTTCTTTGAACGCGGAACCTGGACTCCGTACGCCCTCGGGGGCGCGGGGATGCATCGCTTCGAACAAACGCTCAACGCCGCGGTCTCCGTCGGCGGACAGCCGGCGACCGCGGCGTTTACCGCGAACTCCACCGGACTCGCGATAACCGCCGGGGCGGGCGTCGAGGTGTTCCTGGTTCGAGACGCGAGTCTTTCGATCGAGGCGCGCTTTCATCAGTTCCGGCTCGACTCGAAGAAGTTCAACAACGACGCGGAATCGCTGTCGATCATGCTCGGGGTTCACTTCTGGTGGGGAAGGGACTGGTAGCTACTTCAGAGCTGCGGCGATGCGGTCCTGGTGCGTGAAGAGCCAGACCGTCATGCCGACGATCCACGCCATCACGACCGCGAGCATCACCCACGCCAGCTTGCGCGCGGCGGGGGGGATCTCCCCGATTTGTCCGCCGGTGTCCAGACCTCGGAACTCCGGAGGGATGTCGACGGGACCGCTCCGGGGGGGAGGGTCGCATTTTGCGCCGGCCTCGAACAGCTTCTGCATCACCTCGGGAGAAATTTTGACTTCCCCGGCGGGTGCGGCGGGCTTCGGGGTCTCGACGCGCTTCTTCGCGAACGGCTCCCCGCAGAGATCGCAAAACACTTCCCGCTTCGACTCGCAGCCGCAGGAGGGGCAGATCACCGGGTAAAGCCCTCCGCGCGAAACGCCGACGGGATATGGCGCAGCGACTCTCCTTCGATGGCGATCACATCGAAGCGAATCGGTCCGTCGTGGCGCGCACCGCGCAAATAGAACACGGCGCATTTCGCGATTCGGCGGCGCTTCACCGCGCCGACCGAGGCGGCCGCGCCCCCGAATCCGCGCGACGCCCGCTGCTTCACTTCGACGAAGACCATCGTCCGGCCGTCTCTGCCGATCAGGTCGACCTCGCCCCCCGGCGCCCGCCAGTTGCGCTCCAAAATCGTCCATCCTAGCCCGCTCAAGTAGGCCTCGGCCCGCGCCTCGCCTTCGCGTCCGCGGGCGACGCTCACAGCGGCAGGCTCCGCTGCGCCAGCTTTGAGAGAAAACTCATGCGGTGCTCCGGGCACGGGCCCACCCGTTCGATCGCCCGCATGTGGTCGGCGGTTCCGTAGCCCTTATGCCGCTCGAAGCCGTATTCGGGATGCCGCCGCGCCAACGCGAAAAGCCAGCGGTCGCGCACGACCTTGGCCACGACGCTCGCGCACGCGACCGAAAGTGATTTATCGTCGCCGGAGACGACCGCGCGCTGCGGGGTCGGGATTCCGGGAACGACGCGGTTTCCGTCGACCACGATGAGGTCCGCCGCGTCCACAGGACCGAGGCGATGGAGCGCGCGCTGCATGGCGAGGAAGGTCGCTTGGAGAATATTGCAGCGGTCCACCTCGCGGGGGCCCGCCCAACCGACGCTCCAACGGGCGGCATGAGACCGCACAGCGTCGAAGAGAATCCTGCGGCGGGCAGGGGTCAGCTTCTTGGAATCGCGCACGCCCTTAAGCGAAGCGTCGGGCTTCTCGGGGAGCAGCACCGCAGCCGCGACGACCGGTCCGGCCAACGGGCCTCGGCCCGCTTCGTCGACCCCTATTAAACGAACAGCCCCGCTTTCAAAGCGGAGCTGTTCATCGAAGCGGAAACGCTTCATCGCGGGGCCAGGATTAATCCTGGCCCATCTTAGACCGCCGCGGCGGTCTTTTTCGCGGCCTCGTCGGAGGAAGAGGACTCCGCGCCGTCGGACGACGCGGCTTCCGCGGCGTCCGCCTTGGCCTGCGCGTGCGTGTCTTCGACCAGACGCGCGGCCTTTCCGGAAAGATTGCGCAGATAGTACAACCGGGCGCGACGGGCGCGTCCCCGGCGGATCAGCTCGATCTTCGCGAGGCGCGGCGAGTTCAGAGGAAAGGTCCGCTCGACGCCGACGCCGAAGGAAATCTTGCGCACGGTGAAGGTTTCGGAAACGCCTTTCCCGCGCCGCTTGATCACGACGCCTTCGAAAACCTGGATGCGCTCGCTGTCTCCTTCGACGACGCGCACATGCACCTTGACGGTGTCGCCGGAAGTGAATGAAGGGATGGATTTGTTGTCTTGTCCTGCCATGGGAAATGTCTCCGTATAATTTCTAATGCCCATTATACCTTAATTTTCAAGCAATTCGGGCCTTTTTCGACGCGTCGCCTCCTCGGCTCGTTCGCGCCTCCAGGCCTCGATCCTGGCGTGATCCCCGGACAACAATACTTCGGGAACGCTGCTGCCGCGCCACTTCGGAGGCCTCGTGTACTGTGGAAAATCCAATAGATTTTCCGAAAACGACTCACGAGCGGCCGCCTCCTCCTTCGTCAATACTCCGGGCTGCAAACGGGTCAGCGCGTCGGTCAGGACCATCGCCGGCAGTTCGCCCCCGGTCAGCACGTAGTCTCCGATCGAGAGTTCCAGATCGAACAACCCCATCAGGCGCTCGTCGATCCCTTCGTAGCGTCCGCAGACGAGGACGAGGTGCTTCTTCTTCGCCAGCGCCCGGGCCGTCTTCTGATCAAGCCGCTTTCCCTGCGGGGAAAGAAACACGACCGTCGACGAACGCCTCTTCACGGAACGGATCGCTTTCGCCATCGGCTCGGGCATCAGCACCATTCCGGCCCCGCCCCCGTATGGGCGGTCATCGACCGTCCGGTGCCGGTCCGTCGTGAAGTCCCGCGGGTTCACGAACCCGAGTTCGAGAAGACCCTTCTCGCGCGCCCGCTTGACGATGCTCTCCGTCATCGGCCCTTCAAACATCGAAGGGAACAGCGTAACGACGTCGATCCTGAAGGGACCCTTCGTCCGGGTCACTCGAGATCGAGCATCACGCGGCGATCCTGTTTGGCCGCCGCGACGGCGAGCACCGAACGAATCGCCTTAATGACCTTGCCCTGCTTTCCGATCACCTTGCCCTTGTCCTCGTCGGCGACGCAAAGGAACAACTGCGTCACGCCGTCCTCTTCGTCGGTCGTTACTTCGACGTCTTCGGGGCGATCGACGAGATTTTTAGCCAGGAACGTCACGAGTTCCTTCACGGCTTAGGCCTCGGCTTGCGCTTCGTCCTTCGTCTCTTCAGCGGCCTCTTCCTTCGGGGCGTTCTTCGCCTCTTCGGCGGCCTTGACCTTCGCTTCGGCCTTCTTGCGCGCCTTGGCCTTGACCTTCACCGCGTCCTCGCCGGCGGCCTTGCGCGTCGACGCTTTCAGAAGCGTGGCGACGGTCGACGACGGCTTCGCGCCGACCCCGACCCAATAATCGTACCGCTCCTGCTTCACCTGAATTTTCTCCGCGGACTTCGCCGCGCGCGGGTTGTACGAACCGAGAATCTCGATCGGCTTGCCCTGCGCCGGGCGCCGGCTGTCGACGGCGACGACCCGGTAATACGCCTGCTTCGGGCGTCCGACCCGCTGCAGTCTAATCGCTACTGCCATGGTACTCCTCCTATGCTAGCGGTCCCGGTAGGGCCGCTGTGCCGGACGCTCAGTCAGCGTCCGGTGCCTTCACCGCCCTGCGGGCGGTTCCGTTGAAAAAATTTGACTTCGAAAATGCGTTCTGCGCGGCGCGGCTGATCGCCTTCGCGGCCGATACCGGATTCTTCTTTCCGAACACCGCGCTCCCGGCGACCAGCGCGTCGGCCCCGGCGCCGGCGGCGAGCGGGGCGGTTTCGGCGTTGACGCCGCCGTCGACCTGCAGCCAGGTCTTCAGGCGGTTGCGCGCGATCGCGGCTCGCAGCGAGGAAATCTTCGGAAGCATTTCGCGGATGAATCCCTGACCGCCGAAACCCGGCTCGACGGTCATCACCAGCGCCAAATCGATCTCGGCGAGCAGCGGCTCCAGCGCCTTCACGGGAGTCTTCGGCTTCACCGCGACGCCGACACCGCAGCCGAGCGAGCGAAGCTTCTTAATGAGAGGACGCGGCGAGCGGCAGGCCTCCACGTGAAAAACGACCCAATCGGCGCCCGCCGCCGCGAAAACCGGGCCGTACACTTCGGGCTTCTCGACCATCAAATGCGCGTCGAGACGAACCTTCCCCGTGCCGTTATGCTTGAGCGCGGAAACCAAATCCGGACCGAAGGAAAGGTTCGGCACGAAGTGCCCGTCCATCACGTCGATCGACGCCCAATCGAATCCCGCGCGCATGAGCGGCTTCAAGTCGCCTCGGATGTCGGCGAAATCGGCGGCGAGCAAAGAGGGAACGATGCGAACCCGTCCGTCGGGCCGGGGAAGGCGCTTCACAGATCCCGCTCCTCGACCAAAATACCGTTCAGAAAAATTTTGACCCGCGCCTGACCCGCTTCGGAAATCGCGAGTTCCACCTTGGTTCCCGGCTGCCGAAGCCCGTTGAAGAGTTCGCGCTCGCCGTGCTGGTCGACGATGAGGACCCGGACGAGGCTCTCGGAACTCCCTTGGGGGACCTTGTACACGAAATTAACCACGGAGCTTTGCTCCCCGCCCTCCTTCGGACGGCCGCTGATCGAAAACTTCACTTGAGTGTCGTCGCCGACCAAGGAATCCGATTGAGGATCCTGCGCGAGAATGGTGCCGTAGGGAAAAAGCGAACTCGCGTCCTTGTCCACGGTGAGGGGGATTTTCTTTTCGCTCGCCCACTGCGAAGCTTCGGCGAGATTTTTTCGCAGGAAATCCGGCATCAACACGACGCCCTCCGGGGGCTCCCCTCGGGAAACGACGACGTTGACGAGAGAGTTCCTCTCGACGCTGGTCTCCGCCTGAGGGTCCTGAGTGAGGATCAACCCCTTTTCCAATCGGAGCGAGGGAGACTCGGTGACTTCTCCGAGGATCAATTGATTCTGCCGCAGCATCATTTCCGCGTTGCGCAGCGGCAGTCCGGCGATCGCCGGCGTGAACACGGTCTCGCCCCCTTGGCTGACGACGACGCGGATGGTTTTGCCTTCCCGCACCTTCGTTCCCGCCGGGGGGCGTTGGCGCAGAATCGAACCGATCGGCACCGCGCTGTTGAATTCGGAACCGTCCTTGACCAGCGCGAGCCGCAGCGGCGCGAGCATATCGAGGGCGCCCGAGATCGAGCGGGATTTCAAATCCGGAACGATTTGAAGGGGACGGTTGTGAATCGCGCCTTCGATTCCCCAACCCAGCATGAAAGCCGCGAAGGCGATCAGAAGCAGCACCGAAATAAAAAATTCGGTGCGGGTCACGAGGCTTCGTTTAGCGGTCGTCATCGCTTTCGTTCACTCCCGGCCGGACACGCATAGAGACGCTCAGGAGACCGAAACAAGTCGGTCTCCCGCGCCTAAACGCAGGCCGTTCAAAAAATCCGCCGATGTCTGCTGCTTTTTTCCTTCAGGCTGGACTTCTCTAAACCACAAACGGCCGGGATTTAATTGTACCAAAATGCCCTTTTTGGGATCAACGCATAAAACGGCGCCCGGCGGGACCGTTTCCGACGGGAGGGGCTCGTCCGCGGCGCGCTCGAGGCCGGTGTTGAGCACCTTTACGCGCTGCGGCTTCGCCGCCCCGGGAAGTTCCAGCATGAGAAAACAACCGGGCCCCGCCCGAAGTCCTCGAACCCGGTTATGCAGATCTTTCGCGGGCATCTCGAATGAGAGTCGCCCGAATTCGGGTTTAATTTTCGGAGCCTTGCTCGGGTCGCCCGTCTGCGGGACGCGCCGAATCCGCCCCGCCGCGATCTCCGCGAGCGTCTCGCGAAGCGTATTCACTCCCAGCGCCGCGAGCCGTTGGAACAACTCCGGAGCGGATTCCTCGTCGTCGACGGGGATCTCCGCAACGGACTGAAGCGGACCCGTATCCATGCCGTCGTCGAGCCAAAACAAAGACACGCCGGTTTTCGCTTCTCCCCGGACCAGCGACCATTGAACCGGAGCGGCGCCGCGATACCGGGGAAGCAAAGAAAAGTGAACGTTCAGGAAGCCCAGCCGGGCCAGGTTCAAAATCTCGCGCCGGAGGATATGGCCGTAGGCCACGACGACGCAAAGATCGGGGGACAACGCCCGCAATTCAGCGGAAAACTCGGCGGGCTTGACCGGTTGACGAAGCGCAATCCCCATTCGCGCCGCCGCCTCGGCCACGGGCGGCGGGCGCAGGATCATTCCGCGGCCGGACGGCCGGTCCGGCTGAGCGACGACCGCGGAAACCTCCCAGCCCGGCGCGCTAACGCAGGCCTCCAGGAACGCAACGGCGATTTGGGGGGAACCGAAAAAGACGAGCTTCATCGGGCTCAGGCCCAGGTCTTCTTGAGATCCTTCAGGATCCCCGCGACCTTCAGACGGCGGACGAGGTCGAGGTGATCGATGAACAACTTGCCCTCGAGGTGGTCGACCTCATGCTCGAACGCGCGCGCGAGCAATCCCGTGCCGGTTCGCTCCCACGCCTTCCCGTTCTCGTCCATCGCGCGCACCCGAACCTTCTGATGGCGCTTCACCTTAGCGTAGAGACCGGGAATCGAGAGGCAGCCCTCCTCTTCGATCACCGAGCCCTCGCGCGAGAGGATCTCGGGATTGAGCAGCACAAGGCGTTCGGATTTTCCGTCGGGGCGGACGTCGATGACCGCCAGACGGATGTTGAGGCCGATCTGCGGCGCGGCGAGGCCTACTCCATTGGCGTGATACATCGTCGCCCACATGTTTTCCAGAAGTTCCGGAAGATCGGAAGCGAACGACTCGAAGTCGATTTCTTTCGACGGATTCTTCAGGACCTTTTCGCCGTGCTTGGTGATGCGCAGCACGGTCCCGTCCCCGTCGTAAAGAGACTTCCCGCTCACGCGGAACTTTCCTTCTCGCGGATGAGGCGCAGAACCGAGTCGCCGTCCGGGGTTTTCAAAGCCGCGTCCAACAGATCCGCCTGAAACAGCGACGAAACGCTTCGAAGGAGTTGAAGGTGCAAAGTGAAGTGCTCTTGCTTGTTGGGGGAAAAGAAAACGAACATCGCGCGAATCGTAAAATCGGGCTGCTTCGGATCGACGATCCCCTCCGGGACCAAACCCAAAGCCGCGGCGATGGAATCGATGCCGTCCATCCGCGCGTGAGGAACCGCGAGGCCGGTGTCGAGCGTGGTCGAGATTCCCTGCTCGCGCTCCAGCACGCGGTTGAGAAATACCGAAGGGTCGCCCAGACCCCGCGCCTCGCAGAGATGCACGATCAAGCTCTCGATAAAGCTCTCTTTCGTCGCCCCGGGCTCGGCGCGCAGAATCAGTTCGGGAGAGAGCAAGGCCGCGATCGAGAGATTCTTCCCCGACCCCGTCACCGCGGCGGGCGCGCCTTCTTTCTTGCCGAACCATCCCATTCCCATCGCGCCATTATAATATAATCGCGCCAATGAAGAGTCCGCTATCGTCGAGGCGCGTCTGCATCACGCGTCCCCTAGGCAGTTCAAAAGGCCTGATCCGGCGCTTGCGCGCTTTCGGCGCCGAGACGCTCGAAACCCCCGCGATCGCCGTTCGCCCGCCGGACTCCTGGTCGCGGCTGGACCGGGCGCTGAGAAGGCTCGACGATTTCGACGCGATCATTTTCACCAGCGCCAACGGGGTCAACGGCTTCTTCGATCGCGCCGGGCGGGTTTTGCCCGGCCGTCCCCGGCGGCCCGACAGGGTCTTCGCGGTCGGGTCCAAAACCGCGGCCGCGCTCGCCAAGCGCGGCTGGCGCGGGGCGGAGCTTCCCGAGCGCTTCGAAGGCGAGGCGCTCGCCGGGCGCCTCGGCCGGGTGCGGGCCTGGAACATCCTCATCCCGCGCGCGGCCGTCGCGCGGGAAATTCTGCCCCGGTCCCTGCGCGCGGCGGGAGCCCGCGTCACCGTGGCGCCCGTCTACCGAACGACTCCGGACGCGGCCGGCCTCGCGGAACTCGCGAAGGCGGCACGCTCTCAATCGGTGGACTGGGTCACCTTTACCTCCGCGTCGACCGTGCGTGAAACCCGACGGGCCCTCGGGCGCCGCGCGTTCTCGGAACTCTTCCAAACCGCCCGAGCGGCCTCGATCGGCCCGGTCGTATCGGCGGCCCTTCGCGCGGCCGGCGTCGAACCCGCCGTCGAAGCGAACCCTTATACGACCGACGCTCTCGCGGCCGCCATCGCGCGCTTCTGCCGCCCCGAACCGGCGGCCGCCCTTCGTTTGACGCTGACGCGCGCCCTCAGAGAGGCCGGCATCATCGTCAAGCGGCATTTCAAAAAGGTCCGCGCGAAGCGCAAGGGAGGCTGGCGGGCGAACCTGATCACCGCGGCCGATCTCGCCGCCGAGCAGAAAATTCTCGACGTGATTCTAGCCCGCTTCCCCGAACACGATTTTCTCGCGGAGGAACGCGCTCCCCGCAAGGGCGGGTCCGAGTACTCTTGGGTCGTGGATCCCATCGACGGAACGACGAACTACGCCCATGGATTTCCGGCCTCGTGCGTTTCCATCGGATTGACCCACCGGGGACGACCGCTGATGGGGGGAATCTACGATCCGTCGCGCGACGAACTCTTTTTCGCCGAACGCGGGAAAGGCGCGACGCTCAACGGGAAGCGCATCCGCGTCTCGCGCGCCGCACGGGTCTCCGAGGCCCTGCTGATGACCGGCTTCGCCTACGACCGGGATAAGCGCGCGAATTTCTACCTTCGCATCGTAGGGGAATTCCTGAAGCGGTCTCACGGAATCCGGCGCAGCGGCTCCGCCGCGCTCGACCTCGCCTGGACGGCCGCCGGCCGCATCGACGGATACTGGGAGTTTCACCTCAATCCATGGGACGTCGCGGCGGGACGGCTGATCGTCGAAGAGGCGGGAGGGAGGGTAAGCGATTTCTCAGGGAAACCCTGGGGGCGGCTCGAAGAATGGGGCCGGCAGACGCTCGCATCCAACGGCCGAGTCCACGCCGAAATGCTCCGCCTTCTTAAGGAATACGCGTCTAATTAAAGACGAAACGCCATCGAGATGCGGTGGGTGGTGCCGAGATCCCCGAACGGCACCCAGGCGTAATCGAGACGGAAACGGAAGAGATCGAGGCCGAAGCCGGCGGACATCGCCGTGAGCCCGTCGATATTGCGGTCGCGGCTGATGTTGTAGCCCCCGCGCACGGAGCCCTTCATGCGATCGCCGAACGGGAAGGTCGCCTCGGAGCCGATGCTGAAGTAGGGATCCTGATCCACGGGAATGTGAATATCGAGCAGCCCGCCCACGGTGGGACTGATGTGCCACAACACCCCGCCCTGCATCTTCATCGGAAGAGGATCGGACACGGACCCGAGTTGGAGCGGAGGGCCGATGTTCCGGATGCTGAACCCCGCGTCGAGCGCCCCCTCTCCCAAATCCGTGACGCGATCGGCCTGAACGCCGAGATCGAGGGCGAACGACGAACCGGATGTGTTGTCTATCGCGCTGCGGATAAACTTGACCGCGGCGCCTCCGAAGATCCTGCCGAACGCCTTCCCGTACGCCGCCGACAGGGCCAGATCGACCGGCTTGAAATTTCCCTGCGAGTTTCCGAAGACATCGTAGCGCGTAATCGCCGATTGAGAAAAATACTCGGCGGCGAAGCCAAGAACGCCGCCGCGCGACGCGAACGGCCGCGCGTAGGACAGCGTCCCCGAGTAGGAAGTCTCCAACAACGCGTTGTAGCTGAAACCCACTTCCGACAGCCCGGCCTCCTCCATCCGGCCGAGACCCGCCGGGTTCCAGAACAAAGCGTCGGAGTTATCGACCGCCGCCGAATACGAAGACCCGAGCGCCTGCGCGCGGGCCCCGGCGGGAAGCTTCAAAAAGGCGGCGGCCGTCGTGCCTGCCGCTTTATCGGAGAAAGCGCCATCGGGCAAAAACCCGGCGCGCGCCGGTTTCGGGAAGGCGAAAAAAAGGACGGCCGCGATCAGGGGGAAGGGGATTCGCACAAAGTCTCAGACAGGCCAAACCGGGCCCTTGCCCGGCTCCGGCTTGAGAGGATCTACGACGTCGTTTTTCTCATCCGCCGCGGGAACGCTGAGCGACAGGGAATCGGCGACATCCTGCGCCGACTCCTCCTTCGCGGTTTTGGCCGCAGGCAACTCGATGCGCGGTTCGATTTTCTGAGTCGCCGGTTCGAGACTGAAGTCGATCGAGGGTTCCTCGACGGGTTTCGGTGCGGGCGCGGGTTTGGCGACCGACACGGGCGCGGGTTTGGCGACCGGTGCGGGCGCGGGTTTGGCGACCGACACGGGCGCGGGTTTGGCGACCGGCACGGGCGCGGGTTTGGCGACCGGCACGGGCGCGGGTTTGGCGACCGGCACGGGCGCGGGTTTGGCGACCGGCACGGGCGAGGGTTTGGCGACCGGCACGGGCGAGGGGGGCGCGGCGGGACGCGGAAGTTTGGCGGACGTTTCCTGATGGAGATCCGCCTGGAACTCCGACATCTTCTTCAGCAGGATTTCAAACTCCTGATCGTGCTTGTGCGCGAAATTCACAACCTGAGCTCGAAGCTGATGGATCTCCTTTTCGAAATGCTCCATCTGCATTTTCAAATTTTGGAGGTAAACGACCGCCGGGCTGATGCCTCCCGAAATCGTCTGCCCGGTCTTGAGCGTGTTGGCAACGGCAGCCGCGCCTTCCCGCGCCGCCGTCTTCAACGGATGTTCCCGTTCAGACGGAGGCGCTTCCTTCTCGACCGAAGCCTCGTTCGAAGCGGGTTCGTTCCGCTTGGGAATTTCGACGACGGGTTCCGGCTCTGGAAATTTCTCCGCGGTCTCGACCTCCGAAATAGGATCGATGCCGTCGAGCGCTTCGACTCCGTCGGCAAGCTCGGACTCCGCCGCCAGTCGGTAGCGCTTCAACAACATCGGAAATGCGGCGATCGAGCCGATAAAGCCGAATATTCCTACATAAACCCAGACATCGAAGAGCATGTTGGTCATCGCGATGAGTGTAGCCAACATTTTTTAGAGTGTCAACACGGAGCATATTAAGGATGCAGCCGGCGGGGCGAAAATCGAGGAGCATCCCACACGAAACCTTTAAATGCCTGGCACTTTAAGCCCTAGGGACCCGGGCTGGAGACATTGATCTACATCAATCCTCATATTTTTAAAGACTAAAGTCCGGCACTGTCCCATTGACCGACGGCGCCCGATTTGATACGATGAAGCAACGCATGGACAGCCTTGTCCGAATCTTCCGCACCCCACGCGAACCCCGTCAGGGATGTGTCGGCGTCGAATCCGCCGCCGAATCCGTGTCCCTTTCCTAGAGGAAAACTCACTTTTATGAGCCAAACGAAAAACATCGACCCGAACGAGCCGATCGCCGTCGTCGGACTCGGCAGCGTCTTTCCCGGCGCCCCGAATACCCCGCGATTCTGGGAGAACGTCCTCAACAAGGTCGACTCGATCATCGAGGTCCCCAAGGACCGGTGGGACTGGAAGCTCTACTACAGCGAAGATCGAAAGGCGGAGGACAAAACCTATTCGAAAATAGGGGGATTCATCACGGATTTCTCCTTCGATTCCCTGAAGATGCGAATCCCGCCTCCGGTCGCCAGGCAGATGGACACCGTGCAGCAGCTCGCCGTGACCGCAACGGCCGAGGCCCTCAAGGACGCGGGCTACGACGGAAAAGACGTCGATCACTCCCGGACGGCCGTCATCTTCGGAAACGCGATGGGCGGTCCGAAGAAGGAAGCGTCGGATCTTCGCGTCTACACGGCGATGTACATCGACGAACTGCGCAAGAGCAAGACGTTCCAGAAGCTTCCCCAACAACAGCAGGACGCCGTCGCCGTCGAGGTCGAAGGCGCCGTCAAGGCGAGTCTCATGGGCATCAACGAGGACACGATGCCGGGAGAACTTTCGAACGTCATCGCCGGCCGCGTCGCGAACACCTTTAACTTGAACGGAACCAACTTTACCGTGGACGCGGCGTGCGCGGCCTCCCTCGGAGCGATTGCGCAGGCCGTGAACGGGCTGCGCTTTCGCCAGTTCGACATGGCCGTGACCGGCGGCGTCGATCAAATGATGGCGGCCCCCGCGTATGTGAAATTTTCCAAGATCGGCGCTCTTTCGGCCGGAGGATCCCGGCCGTTCGACGCGAAAGCCGACGGCTTCGTGATGGGCGAAGGCTGCGGCGTCATCGTCATGAAGCGTCTCTCGGACGCGCTCTCCGCGGGCGATAGGATTTACTGCCTGCTGCGCGGGATCGGGGCCTCGTCCGACGGCCGCGGGAAGGGAATCACCGCCCCGAACCCGAAAGGACAAAAACTCGCGATCGAACGCTCGTTTGAGGGGCTCAACTACGGACCGGCCGACGTCGGACTGCTGGAAGCTCACGGAACCTCGACGAAGGTCGGCGATGCGGTCGAGGTTCAATGCGCGACGGAGCTCTTCGGTTCCGCGAAAACGAAATCCATCGCCCTCGGCTCGGTCAAATCCCAGATCGGACACCTGAAAGCGGCCGCCGGCGCCGCCGGGCTGATCAAGGCCGCGCTCGCCCTGCATCACAAGACGCTGCCGCCGACGATCCATTTCGAAACCCCCAACCCGACGGTGGACTGGGAAACGAGTCCGTTTTTCGTCAACACCGAGGCGCGTCCCTGGGACGACGGACGCGTCCGCCGCGCGAACGTTTCCGCGTTCGGATTCGGCGGAACGAATTTTCACGTCGCGCTCGAGGAGTTCTGCGATGCGACCCGCTCCTGGACTCCCGGATTGACGCAGGCCGCGCAAGTGCTGCTCGACCGCGTCGAGGCTCCGGAGCTTCCGGCCTCGCTCGGTGCCGAAGCCTTCATGTTCTCCGGCCCCGACGAAAAATCCGTATTGAACCGAGTGCGCAAGTACGCCGCGAACGCGCCGAAGTCGGGACCGCTGACCGAGGCCGCCGCCGCGCTCAACGACGCCGGGCACGAGGAATACCGCCTGACGATCGCGGCCGAGTCCGCTCAAAAGCTCGCTGAGAAAATCCAATTCGCGCTCGAAAAGGCGACGGACGGCGCGTGGGAAAAACCCCCGATTTCCTTCAAGCCCAAGAGCATCCATCTGGGGAAAAAGCTCGCGAAGGATCCGAAGGTCGCGTTCGTCTTCCCCGGCCAGGGCTCGCAGTACGTCGACATGCTCAAGGACCTGCGCTCCAAGTATAAGGTCGTCGAGGAAACCTTCGCGGAAGCCGACCGGATCATGACGGGAATTATCGGCGAGGGGCTCTCGGACATCCTCTTCACGAAAGGCGGGGAAAGCGAGGCGCGCCTCAAGGAAATGCAGGAGCGCATCAAGCAAACGGAGATCACGCAGCCCGCGGTATTGACCGCCGATGTCGCGATCCTGCGTCTCCTGCGCCGGTTCGGGCTAGAGCCGGACGTCGTCGCCGGCCACAGCCTGGGTGAATACGGCGCGCTCGTCGCCGCCGACGTGCTGTCCTTCGAGGACGCCCTGCTCGCGGTGAGCGCGCGCGGAAAGGAGATGGCCGACGTGGACGTTCCCGACAATGGAAAAATGGCCTCGGTCGCCGGTCCCGTTGAAAAGGTTCAGGCGATTCTCGATCAGATCGACGGCTACGTGATCGCCGCCAACAAGAACTGCCCGATCCAGACCGTGATCGCCGGCGCCTCCGAAGCCGTCGAAGAAGCCATCCGCCGTTTCCAGGCGGCGGGAATACAAGCCGTCCCGATTGATGTCTCGCACGCGTTCCATTCCGAGATCATCGCCCCCGGCGCCGTCCCCTATGGGAAGTTCCTCAAGCGAATCTCTCCGAAGGCCCCGAAAATCCCCGTCTCATCGAACGTGACCGGGGGATACTACCCCGCCGACCCCGACGCGGTCCGGGAATTGATGGTCCGGCAAATCTCTTCTTCGGTCGAGTGGATCAAACAGGTCGAACGTATGTACGACGACGGCGTGCGTCTTTTCCTCGAGTGCGGGCCGAAGCGCGCGCTGACCGCGTTCATCACCGCCACGCTCGAAAATAAAAAGGATGTGGTGGTCTGCTCTTCCAACCATCCGAAGAAGGGGGGGGTGCACGAGTTCAACGACATGCTCGCCAAACTCACCGCCGCGGGCATCGAAGTAGACTACTCGGTGACGAAACTCGACTCCGCGAACTGCGTCTACACCGACGGCTACAAGGCGTGGCTTTCGGCGCAAAATTCCCCGAAGCCCGTTTTCCCCGCGACGACGCCGGTCACCGCCGGCGCGGTCGCGGCCGATGCCGCGGCGCTTCTCGACAAGTGGGACCTCTTCCTGGGACCCGTGGTCGTCAGCGGACTCGGAGCGGGAGCTCCCGGATCCTGGGACCGGGTGTTCCGCGAAACCGCGATGGACGACATCCTCGATGGAAAGAACCTGATCGAACCTGTTTCCGAACAAACGCGCCGGAACATCGTTGAGAAAAACCTCGAAAAGGTGAACAAGAGCGAGTCCGGCAATCACACGATCACGCGCTTGGAATCCATCGAGGAAGTGCTGCGCCTCGCAGGTCAGGCCGGTGAGTTCGACATGAGCGTGGAATTCGGCGTTCGCGGCTCGATCTCGAGCTTGATGGACGCAACGGCCAAGCTGGGACTGGCCGCCTCGATTCTGGCGCTGAAGGACGCGGGAATCCCGCTCGTTCGCCATTACAAGAAAGCGACGACCGGAAAAATGATTCCGACGAGTTGGGGTCTGCCCTTACCGCTGCAGGCGGAAACCGGCGTCATCATGGCCTCCGCGTTCCCCGGACTCGACAGCCTGATCGAGGACATCTCGAACTTCTTCGCGGACAAGTACGGCGCGAAGCCCGAACGCGAGGTCTGGAAGCTCTACGATTCCTTGATCGGAGCGCTGAAGAACGAAAACGACCGCAAGGCCGTGACCGATTGGTACGCGGAGTACAAGGCGAAGAACCCCGCCGCCGGCTCAAAGGACGACGCCTATAAGTTCAGTCGGTCCTTCCTATTCCGCATACTTTCGCTCGGACACGCCCAGACCGCGCAGTTCCTCGGCGCGATGGGCCCCTGCACTCAGGTCAACGCCGCGTGCGCCTCGACGACTCAGGCCGTCGGAATCGCGGAGGATTGGATCCGCACCGGCCGCTGCAAGCGCGTCATCGTCATGTCGGCCGACGACGTCACCAGCCCGAACCTGCTGCACTGGCTCGGCACGGGCTTTCTCGCCTCCGGCGCCGCCAGCACGCACAACGTCGTCTCGGAAGCCGCGCTTCCATTCGACCGGCGCCGCAGCGGAATGATCATCGGCATGGGCGCCTCCGCGCTCGTCGTCGAAAACGGCGACAAAGCCGCCGAACGCGGCGTGACCCCGCTCGCCCAGCTCTTGGCCGCGCAATACGAAAACAGCGCCTACCACGTCACGAGACTCAACACCCGACACGTCTGCGAGACCATGGACAAACTGATGCGCAAGGTCGAGAAGCGCTACGGCTACGACCGCTCGAAGGTCGCGGGCAAAACGCTGTTCATGTCGCACGAAACCTATACGCCGGCCCAGGGGGGAAGCTCGGCGGCCGAGGTCGAAGCGCTGAAGACGACCTTCGGCAGCCGCGTCGCCGACGTCGTCGTCACCAACACGAAGGGATTCACCGGCCATGCGATGGGCGCGAGCCTCGAAGACGTCATCGCGATCCGAGCGATGAACGTCGGGAAACTTCCCCCGATCGCGAATTACAAGGAACCCGACCCGGAACTCGCGGGCATCACCCTGTCCAAGGGCGGCGCGTACGACTGCGAGTTTTCGCTGCGCCTCGCAGCCGGCTTCGGCTCTCAGATCGCGATGACCTTCATGCGGCGGCTGTGGCATGTCTCCCAACCGCGCATTCCCGACTCGCGCCGCTACGACGGTTGGCTCGCGGCCGTGTCCGGCATCGACGCGCCGAAGCTCGAAGTGGTCAAGAACACGCTGCGCCTCGTAGACGCCGGCGCAGACGCCGCGAAGAAGGCGCTGCAGCGGACGGCGAGCCCGTCGATCGCGCCGAAAGCCGCGTCCGCCCCATTGTCGGTCGTTCCAAAGAAGGCGAAGCCTGCCTCGCCGGCTCCCGCATCCAAACTCGACGAAGCCGCCGTGGAGAAGGAGATCGTCGCCTTGGTCGGCGAAAAAGTCGGCTACCCGGCCGAGATGCTGGAACTCGACCTCGACATGGAAGCGGATTTGGGCATCGACACGGTCAAGCAGGCGGAACTCATCGGCATCATCCGCGACAAGTATTCGATCCCGGCGGCGGAAAACCTTTCGTTGAAGGACTATCCGACGCTGCGCCATGTGATCGGGTTCGTAATGGCGGGGGGAGGAAAATCAGAAGCGGCCCCGACGACGACCCCCTCGGTCGAGTCCCCCGAGCCTCTTCAGCCTTCGGCTCCCCCGCAGCCCGCTCCCGCGTCCGACAAGGACGAAGCGGTGATCACGAAAGAAATCGTGACCTTGGTCAGCGAGAAAGTCGGGTATCCGGAAGAGATGCTGGAACTCGATCTCGACATGGAAGCGGATTTGGGCATCGACACGGTCAAGCAAGCGGAACTCATCGGCATCATCCGCGACAAGTATTCGATCCCGGCGGCGGAAAACCTTTCATTGAAGGACTACCCGACGCTGCGCCATGTGATCGGGTTCGTAATGGCGGGTGGGGGGAAATCGGATGCGGCTCCTACGACGACCGCTTCGGTCCAGTCCCCTGAACCCCTTGAGCCTTCGGCTCCCCTGCGGCCTACGGCCGCGGCGCCTGATAGAGACGAAGCCGAGTTGACGAAGGAGATCACGGCTCTCGTGAGCGAGAAGGTGGGGTATCCGGAGGATATGCTGGAACTCGACCTCGACATGGAAGCGGATCTCGGCATCGACACCGTCAAACAGGCCGAACTGATCGGCATATTGCGTGAGAAGTACTCGATCGCGAAGAACGAGAATCTATCCTTGAAGGACTATCCTACGCTGCGGCACGTGATCGGTTTTGTCCTGTCCGCCGCGCCGGAGACCGCGCCGGAAGCCGCGCCGCAAACGGCGCCTTCCACCGCCGAGGCCGTCGAAGAAGCCCCCCGGTTTGGAACCTGGGATCTCCAGGCATACGAGAGCCCGCTTTCCTGCCGACCGCGCGCGCTGAACGCGGAAACGGCCGTGGTGCTCCTGGTCGCCGATCCGGAAACCGCCGAACCGTTCGCCAAGGCCGTCGAAAAGGCCGGCGGCGATCCGGTGCTCGTCAAAGCCTCCGATTGGGAGAGCGTCGAGAAGGCCGAGGCGGCTCTTCGCCGCGCGTTGAAGGACCGCAAGGCCGGCGCGCTCGTCGATCTCACGACGATCGAGATGACGGCCGACGAGTTCGAAAAATGGACCGCGAAGAGTTTTGATAAGGCCTACCGACACACGGCGAAGGCTGTTTTCCTCGCGGCCAAGGTTCTGCAAAAAGACCTGAACGCCGCCGGGGACTCCGCCTGGATCGCCGCGGTAACCCGGCTCGGCGGAACGCACGCGGTCGGCGCGAAGAATTTCAATCCGATCGGCGGCGTCGCGACCGGGCTGGTCAAAGCGCTCGACCGGGAATTCGAACACGCCCGAGTGAAGGCCGTCGACTTCGACGGCGAGGCGGCCCCGGCGTTCATGATCGAGTCGCTGCTCCGGGAGCTCGCGTCGGAGGACCCGCATCGTGAAATCGGCTACGCGGGAAATACCCGCAGCCTGCTCCGCTTGGTCCCGAGCAAAGCGGAAACCCTCGACACCGTGAAATTCGGACACAAGCACGTCACGCTGATCACGGGCGGCGGACAAGGTCTCGGCGCGGAACTCGCGAAAAAAATCGCGGCGGATCACAAATCCCCGCTGATTCTGCTCGGCCGCACGTCCCTCGCCAAGGAAGCGACGGCGTGGGCGCGAATGTCGGACGAAGAATTGGCGGCAATGAAGGCCGAGATGTGGGCGAAACTCAAGGCGGAGGCCAAGAAGGACAAGAAGAAGAAAGCCACGCCGGCGATTCTTGAACAGGAATTCTCCAAGATCGCCAAAGGGATCGCCCTCCAGAAGACCATCGAGGCGCTGATTCTGCTCGGCTCCAAGGTGGACTACTTCAGCGTCGACATGGCCGACGGACCCGCCGTCACGAAAGCCGTCAAGCAGGCGCTCGCGAAGTTCGGGACCATCGACGTGGTCTTCCACGCCGCCGGACTGGAGGAGAGCAAACTTCTCGCGGACAAGAAACCCGAGAACTTCGACCGCGTCTTCCGCGCGAAGGCGAACGGAGCGTTTCATCTGATCAAGGCGCTTCCGCCCCGTCGCGGCCAGCGCTGGGCGTTCTTCTCGTCGGTGGTCGGACGATTCGGGAACCTGGGACAGACCGATTACGCCGCGTGCAGCGATTTTCTCTCGAAACTCGCCGCACGCATCAACGCCGACGGCGGTTCCGCGGTGACCTACGATCTGACCGCATTCTCCGACATCGGAATGGCGACCCGAGGAAGCGTCGAACAATTCCTGAAGTCGCAGGGCGTGGATTTCATGCCCCCGGCGACCGGCGTCTCCTTGATGTTCGAGACCATGAAGAAAAACACCCGCACACACGAGGTGCTCGTCGCCGGCGCGCTCGGGAAACTCGACGAAGAGGCTTTGATCGAAACGGCCCGAAGCCCGAAAAAGACAAGCGGCAGCGTTCTCGCGGGCCGCTCCGAAACGGAAACGCCGTCCTCCGCCGCGATGAAGCCGCCCAAGCGGCTCGGCGCGCTCCCGGAAGGGAGGCCGTTGTTCGATGAACTGGTTTCCAGCAACGGCTCGGGGCACGTCACGTCGAAGGAGTTCAGTCTCGAATCCGACCCCTGGCTGGTCGACCATGCCGTCGGCGGAACCCCGTGGGTCGCGGGCGTAATGGGCTTGGAACTCTTCGCGGAAACCGCGGCAAAATTGCTCGGGGAGGTTCCCGCCGCCTTTGAGGACGTGAAATTCCAACTCCCGATCAAGCTTTTGCGCAAACGTCCGATCAAGGTTCGCGCCGTGGCCCAAACCGAGGGCTCCGCGACGACGCTGCGCATCGAGTCGGACTTCATCTCTCCACAGGGGATCAAGCTCGGGGCACCGCGCACACACTTCACCGGACGGGTCCTTTCGGATCCCGCTGCAGGCTGGAACGGCGTGCCGGCTCCACTCGACTCCGCCCAGGCGGTCGCCGTGGACTCCGCGGTCATTTACGAGGCTTATTTTCATGGCCCGCGCTTCCAGGTACTCGAGGGAATCACGGAGATCGCCGAGAACGGCCTCACCGCCGTCTATAAACGAAACCTCGAACTTTGGGACGCGAACCCGCGCCGCCTCGCATTTCAGCCGATGCTCATCGAGGCCGCCTTCCAGGCTTGCGGCTACCGGGATCTTCACTTCACGAAGAGGATGACGCTCCCCGACTCGATCGGAAAAGTGCGCGTGTTCAAGACCGAGACGCCGCCGCAGCGGCTCGAGGTTCGCGTCCGCTTCAAGGGCACCGAGGGGGACAAATCGGTATACGACGCCGCGGTCGTCGACAAGGACGGAACCGTCTGGATCGCGCTCGAAGACTACCGGATGATCCGGATTTCCTAATGGCGGCGACCGCAATGCTCGAAAGCTCTCAGCCGTTGACCGACGACTTCGAGAAACCGTTTCGCTTCGAAGCCGTCGACGCGACCGAGACCGAGCCTGTCGCAAAGCGCCTCGAAGCCGAAGACGCGACGCCCGAATCGGTCGCCGTGCTCGGTCCTGGGGAATTCGAGAAGGGACGGACGCTGAAGATCCCAAAGCGCCGCCGCGAGTGGCTCGCGGCACGGCTCGCCGCCAAGCGCCTGCTCGGCTGGCACCTGCAGCAGGAAGGAGTCTATTTGAGGCCGAACCAGATCGAGATTCTTAACCGCGAAGACGGCTCGCCGCGCGTCCTCCTCGAAGGACGAAGAGACTACGATACCGTCTCACTCTCGCTGTCGCACTCCCGCGGAACGGGCGTCGCCGCGATCGCCCCGCCGGGACTCCGGGTCGGAGTGGATCTCGAGGCGATCGAACCCCGTGCGGCGTCGTTTCTCTCCGTGATGGCCCACGACGAGGAGTGGGGCGATTGGATGGATCACGATTTATCCGAACAGACGCGCCTCTGGACGCTCAAGGAGGCCGTCTCGAAACTCCTCCTCACCGGATTTACGGTCGGCTTTCACGACGTTCGCTTCCCGCTGCACGGCGAAACGCGCCGACTCTCGCTTCACAACAAGGCGCTTGAAACCTACGAACGCCTCGGATCCCCGATTATCCATTTCGATTCCTTCGTCCGGCAGGACGAAGTCCTGAGCATCGCCTACACGACAGGAGATTCCGTTCATGGCTGAGACCCCCGCGAAGAAGACGGCCAAAACCGCCAAGCGCCGGTCGCCCACCCCGCAAAAGGTCAAGAAGATGCGGGATGTGATCCAGAAAGCCCGCGACGGCGGAGATCCCGCCCGCGTACAGGCCCACAAGGCGAAAGGGAAGTTCACAGCCCGGGAGCGCATCCACTATCTCCTCGATGAGGATTCTTTTCAAGAACTCGATCTTCTCGCGAAAACCCGCTGCGCCGAATTCGGACTCCTGGATAAGGACATCCCGGGCGACGGCGTCATCACGGGCATCGGACGGGTCGGCGGCCGCGAGGTCTGCATCTTCTCGCAGGACTTCACGGTGCTCGGCGGCTCTCTCGGTTTGGTGCACGCGAAGAAAATCGCAAAGATCATGGACCTGGCCTACGACAACCGCGTTCCGGTGATCGGCCTGCTGGATTCGGGCGGCGCGCGCATTCAAGAGGGCGTGGACTCCCTCGACGGCTACGCGGAGATTTTCGCGCGCAACGTCAAATGCTCGGGCGTGGTTCCTCAGATTTCGGTCATTCTCGGGCCCTGCGCCGGAGGCGCCGTTTATTCTCCCGCCCTCACGGACTTCGTCTTCATGGTCGACGGCCTCTCCAATATGTTCGTCACCGGCCCGGGCGTCGTGAAAGCGGCCACGGGAGAAGAGGTTTCCTTTGAGGAACTCGGAGGGGGGCGGACGCATTACGAGAAATCGGGAAACTGCCACTTCCTCGCGAACTCCGAGCAGGACTGCTTCCGCCAAGTGCGGGAGCTCGTCAACTACCTTCCGCAAAACCGCTGGGAGAAGCCCCCGCGCGTCGCCAATCCCGACCCGGTCCGCCGCACCACGCCGCTCCTGGAGGCCATGTGCGAAGTGGACCCGCGCAAGCCGTACCGGGTCACGCACGTCATTTGGCAGATCGCCGACGAGCATAAATTCTTCGAGGTCCATCAGGGATTCGCAAAAAACGTCGTCGTCGGCTTCCTGCGCCTAGGGGGGGACGTCGTCGGCGTCGTGGCCAACAACCCCGCGCACAAGGCCGGAGCGCTCGACATCCACGCTTCCGACAAGGCGGCCCGGTTCATCCGCTTCCTCAACGCCTTCAACGTCCCGATCGTCAGCCTCGTCGATGTGCCGGGTTATTGGCCCGGCGTCGAACAAGAGCACGGCGGAATCATCCGCCACGGCGCGAAAATCCTTCACGCGTACGCCGAAGCCACCGTTGCGAAGATCACCGTCGTGATGCGCAAGGCCTACGGCGGAGCCTACATCGCGATGTGCTCCAAGTACATGGGCGCGGATTTAAATTTCGCGCTCCCGTCCGCGGAGATCGCCGTGATGGGCCCGGCCGGCGCGATCGAAATTCTCTATTCACGCCGGCTCAAGGCGGCGTCCGAAGAGGAAGCCGCCAAGCTCCGCGCACAGTTGACCCAGGAATACAAGGAACGCTTCGCCTCGCCGTACCAGACCGCGTCCACCGGTTCGGTCGACGAGGTGATCGAACCGAGCCAGATGCGCTTTAAGATCGTCCGCGCGCTTCGCTTCCTGAAGGACAAGCGGCGTCCCGGCGAAGTCGCGAACCGCGGGAACATTCCGCTCTGATCAGTCCAACAACAACCGACCGCGGCTCTTAAAAATCGTGGACCGGATATCCACAAATACGGGGGTGTTCAGCCGGTCCACGGGGTTGCGGGCGTCGGTGATCAATTCGCCCTCCCCGGCCTCCAGATCGAGCGTTCGGCTCCGTATCGAGCGGTAAAACCAGCTCAGGTCGCGCCTGGCGGAAAGCGGATCGCGCGTGAATTCAACCGGCCCGTCCGAAGCGAAGAAGATCATGTTGACCGGATCTCTATCCGGGTCGACGCCCTGATTCGCCGGAAAGGCGCGGACGTTCGTGAAGACCTCTTTGAGCGTACGCGCGATCGCCCGCTTCATCCCGGCCTTCGGACCTTTCGCGTAGCCGATCGCGTTGAGCGCGAACACCCCTTGAGAATTCAAACGACTCTTCATCGTCCGAAACGCCTCGACGGTATACAGATGCGCCGGGTGACGGTCTCCGCTGAACGCGTCGCCGATGATCAGATCGTAGCCGCGGCCTTCGCGGGCCAGGAAGGTCCGGGCGTCCTCGACGGAAAGACTCCCCGTCTCCCGAAAGCCGAACCACTTCTTCGCGAGGCGCACGACCACGGGATCGATTTCCACCACATCGACGGGAACTCCGTAGTGACGATCCAGCCGTCCAACCAAAGACCCTCCGCCGAGTCCGATGAGGAGGGCGCTTCGGATGTCCCCTTTTGGACGCAGGAACATGGCGAGTTCGATGCCGAAGATATAGTCCGAGACGCTGTCGAGCGTCTCCCGGTCGACCACGGTATTCGCGACGCCGTCGATGTAGAGGATCCGCTTCCCCCAGGAATCGTGCTCGTGAACGCGGAGCGCTCCGTAGAAGGAATCGGCGCGCTCGAGAACCTTGCCGTAGTCCTTGCGATCGCGAGAGGCGAGCGCGGCGGGGCCGGAGACCGCGACGCAGGCCATCAAGACGGCGGCGGCGACTCCCCGGCGTCCCGAGCCGGCCCAGGACGCCGCGGCGAGAGCGCAAACCAAGCCCGCCAAGATCGCGGCGGATAGCGGCGCGTCCAAACGCCCGACCAGCCAATATCCGACGAACAACGCCCCGACAACGCTCCCCGCCGTCGAGATCCCGCTCACGCGTCCGGTGTCCCTGCCGACGCGGGAAGGGTCCCCCGCGAGGCGCTTCAACGCGAACGGTCCGACCGCGGCCAGGCAGGCGAGCGGCGCCGCCAACAACAGCGCCGCCGCTCCAAGCGTTCCGCCGAGGACGCCCCAGCGCATCGCCCTCAGCAGCAGCGGATCCCGCAGCCACAAAATCGCCGTCAGGAAAAGGCCGGCGCCGGTCAGGGACACCGCCATTGCGCGCAAGGGATCGACGCGCGCGCTCGCGGCGCCGCCCGCCGCGTACCCCGCCGCCAAAGACAGGAGCGTGACCGCGAAAACGCAGCTCCAGACCGTCAGAGTCGAACCGAAAACGGGGGAGAGCAGCCGCGCCCCGATGATCTCATAGCCGAGAACGGCGGCGCCGGAAAGAAAGACAATCGCATAGATCCAAAGCGGCGCCGCGGGAGTCCGCCCGGTCACGGAACCTCGAAGCTCAGCGTTTGTCCGGGAGCGAGTCCGTGGCGCTCGGCGGTTCCTCCCGGCAGTTCGAGGACGTAGCGTCCGACGCCGGAACGGCGGGCGAGGTCGGAATCCGCGGCGGTTCGCGAAGATTTAGGGACCCGGGAGTAAACGACGGTAATCCGCCGCGCTTCATCAAGGAAAATCATGTCGAGATCCACCAGCGTATTTTTCATCCAGAAGGTCAGGAAGCGCCGTTCGGGGAACACGAACAGCATCCCATAATTCGAAGGCAGCGATTCGCGGAACATCAAACCATACTCCCGCTCGGTCGGGGTTGCGGCGAGTTCCACACCGAACACAGCGCCGTCGGGCAAGGTCAAAGACGTCTTCGCGAATTTCGGTCTCGCGCCGGCGACGGGGGAAACCGCCGCCACGGCCCGGTCGTCCACGCGCAAGAGCTCGGCCTTCCGGGACGCCTCTTCGGCGCCCGAGACGGGCCCGCGGCAGCCGACCGCCCCAAGCGCGGCGCAGACCAAGAAAAGTCGCTTCATCGTTTTCTCCGTTTGCGCGGGGGGGAGGGCGGTTCCTCGCCCGGCCGCGAGATATCCGCCCGAACCCGTGCATTTTCCTTCAAGCGTCGATCGACCTCGACGGCGAGCCTCCCGGCCCTCACGTACACTCCGTCATAGTCGACTCCGGCTTCCTGCGCGAGAGAGCGAAGCGACGCCCCTTTGGCCCGCTTGGCGGTCAAGTCGAGCAAGCGCCCCTTTGAATCTTTCGCGATCAAGACGAGCTGCAGCAGTTCGAGGCGGTAGTGACCTTTCTTGATCAGTAAAGACGCGGCTTGAACCGGCGGGGTCGATACCCCGACTTCGATCCACGTCGTCGCGTCGAACGCGAGAGAAACGGCCAGACCGAGTTCGGTGACTGCCTGCCGGTCCGCGCCGGACTTGTTGATGCCGATCAAGGCCGGATCCGCGCTCAAACCGAGAGTCTCCTGAGCCCCGGCCGAGCAAGCGCACAACAGCGCGAAAATCCCGAGGCGGATCACGCGGTCTCCGAATCGATCCAAACGGACACCGGACCATTGTTGCGGAGCTCGACTTCCATGCTCGCGCCGAACTCGCCGGTCTGAACCGAAACGCCGAGACCGCGCAGCGCCTCGATGAACCTCCGGTACAGCGGCTCGGCGCGTTCCGGAGAGGCTGCGCCGGTAAAATCAGGACGCCGCCCCTTTCGGCAATCGCCGTAAAGCGTGAATTGGCTGACGACGAGGGCGCCGCCTCCCGTATCGAGCAAAGACTTGTCGAACTTTCCGGCGTCGTTGGAGAAGATGCGAAGGTTCGCGGCCTTTTCGGCGATACGGTCCGCGACGGCTTCGTTATCGTCCGGCCCGACCCCGATCAGCAGCACGAGGCCCGGCCCGATGGACCGCGGCGCGCCGCCTTCGACGCGTACCGCCGCGTCCGAAACTCGTTGAATCAAGACTCTCATTGTTCCGGTCATTTTAGTATACTCGCCAAAACGCCGCAAAATTCAAGAGTTTCAAGGCGTCACAAAGGAATATTCCATGGTAACGGGTCTCGTTTTGGTTCGTCTCATGTCGGGCAACGAAAAGGAAGCGCTCCAAAAAATTAAGGAGACGCAGGGCGTTTCGCACGTCGCGGCCGTTTTCGGCCGTTGGGATCTCGTCCTCGACATGGAGACGCATGATCTTCCCACTCTCTCGAGCACCGTGGTCGATCATATCCGGTCGATCCCCGGCGTGCTCTCCACCGAGACTCTCGTCACGACCGCGATCTGAGAAGCGGTGAGCGACGCCTCAGCACCGATCCTGTCCGTTCGAGGGCTTAAGACCGAATTCCGGACCGAGGACTACACGGTTCGGGCCGTGGACGGTCTGAGCTACGAACTGTTTCGCGGGGAAACCGTCGCCATCGTCGGCGAATCCGGATCGGGAAAGAGCGTCCACGCCCTCTCGATCATGGGCTTGCTCCCGACGCCTCCCGCGAAGGTCATCGGGGGGGAGATTCTCTTCGACGGGGTCGACCTGCTCAAGAGCTCTGCCGAATCCGTCCGGCGCCTGCGCGGCGACCGGATCGCGATGATCTTCCAGGAACCCATGACCTCGCTGAATCCGGTCATGCGCATCGGCGAACAAATCGCGGAAGCGGTCAAGCTGCACAAAGGCCTCTCGGACGAGCAGGCTCGCGAAAGGGCGTCCTCTCTTCTGCAAAAGGCGGGCATTCCGGACGCCGAGAAACGCCTCAACGATTATCCGCACCAATTTTCGGGGGGAATGCGTCAGCGGGTGATGATCGCGATGGCCCTCTCCTGCGATCCCGACATCCTGATCGCCGACGAGCCCACCACCGCGCTGGACGTCACGATTCAGGCTCAAATCCTCGAACTGATGCGGGAACTCCAGCGTGAATTTCAGATGGCCCTCGTGTTGATCACGCACAACATCGGGGTGGTCGCCGAGATGGCCGATGAAGTCGTGGTGATGTACGCGGGCCGCGCGGTTGAGCACGCGCCCGCGGAAGAATTGTTCCGGAACCCGCAGCATCCCTACACCCGCTCTTTGCTGGCGTCCGTGCCGTCGATCTATACCCGCAAAGACCGTCTCGCCTCGATTCCGGGACAGCCGCCGGATCTCGCTCTGGGAATCGTCGGTTGTCCGTTCGCGCCCCGCTGTGGGGAAAAAATCGAACGATGCGAAAGCGAGGACGCTCCTCTGGTCGCGTTGTCCGCGTCGCATTCGGCACGCTGCTGGCTTATTGAAGGGGAAGGAAAGTGAGTTCCCCGCTGCTCGAAGTCCGCGGACTCAAAACCCATTTCTCGGTCGCCGGCGAGACTTTTTTCGATCCGAAGCGGACGGTAAAAGCGGTGGACGGAATCTCCTTTTCCATCGAGAAGGGAGACACCTTCGGATTGATCGGCGAATCGGGATGCGGAAAAACCACGCTCGGGCGCACGATTCTCGCGCTCGAAGAGCGCACGGAAGGGGACGCGATTTTCGAAGGACGCAGCATCTTCGCGCTGTCCAAGCGGGAATTGCGGGGAATGCGCCGAAACGTTCAGGTCATTTTTCAAGACCCGTTTTCCAGCCTCGATCCCCGCATGACCGTCCGTCAAATTTTGGAGGAGCCTTTCGAGATTCACGGCATCCTGCCGTCCCCCCGCGGACGGCGCGAGCGCATTCTCGAGCTCATGGACGTCGTGGGACTTCCCGCCGCGCACCTGGAACGCTATCCCCATCAATTCTCGGGAGGACAGCGGCAGCGCATCGGCATCGCGCGGGCTCTCGCGCTCAACCCGAAGTTGATCGTTTGCGACGAACCCGTCTCCGCGCTCGATGTCTCGATTCAAGCCCAGATCCTCAATCTTCTCCAAGACCTCCAACGGGATTTCGATCTTACCTATCTCTTTATTGCGCATGATTTTTCCGTGGTCCGCCATCTCTGCAACAAGGTCGCGGTGATGTATCTGGGCCGCATCGTCGAGTTGGGGGAAACCGACGCGCTGTTCGAAAATCCCCAGCATCCCTACACGGAAGCCCTGCTCTCCGCGGTTCCGGTTCCGGATCCCTCCATCGAGAAGCGCCGCAAGCGGATCCTATTGACCGGAGACGTCCCGAGCCCGCTGAATCCGCCTCCGGGCTGTCCTTTTCACCCGCGCTGCCGGTACGCGCAGGATTCCTGCCGCGTCGAAACGCCGGCGCTGAACGAGGTTCGAGACGCTCATTTCGCCGCCTGCCCGGTTTTGCCGTTTAAGGACGCTCCAAGCGCGGCCGCGCTGATCGAAGCAGAATAGCTTATTGCGGGCGGGGGGAGGGTCGGTAGGCCAGCCGCAACCCCGCGGCCAATAAGGCGAAGGCGGCGACGGCGAGCGTCCCTCCCCAAAACCAGTAGGGTCCGAGCAGAATCTCTCCGATGCGGGCGGAATCCGAGAGCATCGGCGTGCCCGCGATCGTGATGTCTTTCGTGAAGAGATAGTCGAGTTGGCGGTAGGTGCTCAAACAGGCTTGAACCCCGAAAAACTGGACTAAAAACCCCTGCAAATCCGCGGGAAGCCATCTCAAGGCCCCGAAGATCGCGGCGCCCATCAAGACCGTGAAGCAGATTCCGAAAAGCGTTCTCACCCACAGCACCGCCGAGAGGATCAAGAGGAAACCCAGCAGAGCGAGACCGGCCCTGGCGGTTGAAATCCGCCGGGAAGACAAGATCAACAGAAATCCCGCCACCGGGGCCCCGAGCGGACCTCCCGCTGAAACCATCGCCCGGCCGAACGGCCCGCCGAAGACGCTCCCGGTATGGTAGGCCAGTCCCGAGAGGTTGGAGTACAGACGCAGCGTCTCGAAACGCCCCCCGAGGAGCATCGCCGTCAGACCATGCCCCATCTCGTGAAACCAGGTCGCCAAAGCGGAAAAGGGATAAAGGATGTAGCCCCCGTAGGGGACCCGCCATAAAACCACCATCAAGGCGGCCGCCGCGATCAGCCACGGCAAACCCATCGTGCGTTCCCGCATCCCGCAAGGATAGGCTATAATCGGCCCAGTGTCCAAGACGGTTCTGGAAGTAGAGAATCTCACAACCGAGTTTCACGTGGAGGCCGGCGTCGCCCGCGCGGTCGACGGGGTATCGTTCCACCTAAAGGAAGGGGAGACGCTCGGACTGGTGGGAGAATCCGGCTCCGGAAAATCGGTGACCTCGCTTTCTTTGATGCGGCTGGTGCCGGAGCCCCCGGGGCGCATCCTCCCCTCATCCAAAATCCGGATCAACGGGCGGGACATCCTCAAGGTTTCAGACCGGGAGATGCAGAAGATTCGCGGGGATGAAATCGCGATGATATTTCAGGACCCGATGACGGCGCTCAACCCCGTCTTTACCATCGGCAACCAACTGTCCGAGGTGCTCCGCCGCCATCAAGGACTCAACGCGCAATCCGCCCGAAAGCGGGGGGTCGAACTGCTCGAGACCGTCGGAATTCCAGCGCCGAAAAAACGCATCGACAACTACCCGCACCAGCTTTCCGGGGGGATGCGCCAGCGGGCGATGATCGCGATGGCGCTCTCGTGCAACCCGAAGATCTTGATCGCCGACGAACCGACGACCGCTCTCGACGTCACGATTCAAGCCCAGATCCTTGAACTCATCAACAAGCTCCAAAAGGAAATCGGGATGGCGACGATCCTGATCACCCACGACCTCGCCGTGGTTGCGGAGGTCTGTGATCGCGTGGCCGTGATGTACTGCGGCAGGATCGTGGAGGAGTCCGATATTTTCGATCTCTTCGAGCATCCCCAACACCCGTACACGCGAGGGCTGATCTCCTCGATCCCCCGCATCGACGACGCGGAAAAGGGGCGCGGCGAGTTGTACGCGATCCCGGGCATGGTCCCCGACATCCACTCCCTTCCCGACGGCTGTCGCTTCGCCGAGCGCTGCTTCCAAGCCGAAGCCCGATGCCGATCCGAAAACCCGGTACTTCGCGAGACCGCCGACGGCCGCAGCGTTTCCTGCCTGTTTCCTTTGTCCAAGGATGGGACCCTTCGATGAGCGACGCGCTCCTGGAAGTGAAGGACCTGAAGAAGCACTTTCCGATCAAGGGCGGGGTCCTGCGCAAAACCGTCGGGCAGGTCTATGCGGTCGACGGAGTGAGCTTCACGCTCATGCCGGGAGAGACGCTCGGACTGGTCGGAGAATCAGGCTGCGGGAAATCCACGCTCGGGCGGACGATCATCCGCCTCTACGACGTCACCGCGGGTGAAATGAAATTCCAGGGCAAAGACATCGCCTACGCGACGGGGAAAGGACTGCTCCCCGTTCGCCGGGACATGGGCATGATCTTCCAGGACCCCTACGCCAGCCTCAATCCGCGGATGACCGTCGCGCAGATCATCGAGGCGCCGATGGAGGTTCACAAGAAAGGCGCTCCGGCCGAGCGGAAGGACCTCATCGCGGAACTGCTCGAGGTCGTCGGCCTGCGCGCGAAGATGGCCAACCGCTACCCGCACGAATTTTCGGGGGGACAGCGTCAGCGCATCGGCATCGCCCGGGCGCTGATCCTCCAGCCCAAACTCGTCATCGCCGATGAACCCGTGTCCGCGCTCGATGTCTCCATCCAGGCGCAGGTGATCAATTTGATGATGAGGCTGAAGGATCAGTTCAAACTGACCTATATTTTCATCGCCCACGACCTCGCGGTGGTTGAGCATATCTCCACGACGGTCGCCGTCATGTACCTGGGACACATCATGGAGAAGGCTTCCTCGAAAACCCTTTACGCGAACCCAAAACACCCGTACACGCGAGCCTTGATCGAATCCATTCCGATCGCCGACCCGAGAAAACGCAAGCCGCCGGAAGAGAAAAAAACCCTTAGGGGGGACATCCCGAGCCCGATCACGCCTCCCTCCGGCTGCGTCTTTCACACGCGCTGTCCGATCGCCGAAGAACGCTGCCGCGTTGAAGTGCCGGCGCTGCGCGATCTCGGGGCCGGCGGCGAGGAGCATTGGGTAAAATGCCATCTGGCGGAACCTCCAGGAGAAACATCATGAAGAAAGCTCTCGAAAAATTTGCCGCTCTTGCGATCGCCGCGGCGATGACGATGACGACCGCCTGCAAAGGATCCGGCTCCTCCTCGGAAGGCCTGAAGGTTCTCGAATACGGCGCCGTCGCGGTGGCGGGCTCCTCCGACCCCAACGACTACGCCTCCATGTACGATCTCGATCTCGGCGCGCTGGTTTACGACACGCTTTACGAGTACGACTACCTCGCCCGCCCCTTCAAACTCAAGCCCGGGATGGCCGAGGCGATGCCGAAGGTCACCCACAATGGAAAGACCTACACGATCAAGCTCAAGAAGGGCATTGAGTACATCGACGACAAGTGTTTTGAAAAGACCGGCGGAAAAGGCCGCGAAGCCGTCGCCGGGGATTTCGTCTACAACCTCTACCGCAAGGCCGATTCCCTCTCGAAATCCCAGAACTGGTGGCTGGTCTCGGGACAGATCGCGGGCTTGGACGCCCTGCGCGACAAGTACAACGGCAAGGAATTCAACTACGACGAAAAAATCGACGATCTGAAAGCCGTCGATGATCACACGATTCAGTTTACGCTGAAAAAACCGTTCCCCCAGATCATGTGGGTGCTGGCGATGGCGGGGATGACCCTTTATCCGAAGGAATGCGTGGACTATTACGGCGAGGACTTCGACAACCATCCGGTCGGCACCGGCGCCTTCCGCATGACGGAATGGCAGAAAAACGCGAAGTATACCTTGGTTCGAAACGAGAAATACAGAGAAGACCTCTTTCCCTCGGAAGGGACCTCCGAGGACAAGACCGCCGGGCGCCTGGCCGACGCGGGCAAAAGGATGCCGTTCGCGGACAAGGTGATCGTCCACGAATTCTCCCAATCCCAGCCGTATTGGCTGCAGTTCCGGGCGGGGAAAAGCGCCTGGGGCCGCGTTCCGGGGGAATTTACCGAGGAGGTCTTTCAGATCGAGTCGCGCGAAGGCAACAAGAAGACCTGGAAAAAAGACGCCGCGGGCAACCGCATCCTCGCGGACTCCTACGCAGGCAAGTACGACTACTACCCGCTGCCGCTGCTCGACTTCATTTACCGCGCGTTCAACTACGAGGACGAGGTCGTCGGCGGGGAGAAGGGGAAAAAGCTGAGACAGGCGATTTCACTCACGCATGATCTCAACGAGGAAAACGACCTGTTCTACAACGGACTCAACAAGGTCTACGCGGGAATCATCCCGCCCGGCGTCGGGGGCTTCGATCCGGCAGTGAAGAACCCGTACGCCGGCGCCGATCTGGAGAAGGCAAAGGCCCTGCTCGCCGAGGCGGGATATCCCGGGGGGAAGGGCCTGCCTGAACTCCAGCTCTGCGGCGGCAACGACGCGCGCACGATGGAGCAGGCGGCCAACTTCATCCGAAACGCCAAGCGCATCGGCGTGAAGATTCGCTACGAGGCGATGCGCTTCGCCGAACTCTCCGCAAAACTTAAGCAAAAGCGCTGTCAGATGATGGGCCTGGCCTGGGGCGGCGACTGGCCCGACGCCCAGAACTTCATCCAGCTCGCGTACGGCCCGAACAAATCCCCGGGCTCGAACAACGCGAACTACGACAACCCGAAGCTCAACAAGATCTACGAGAGGTCCTCCGTGATGCCCAACGGCCCGGAGCGAAACAAGCTCTACCAGCAGATGAACGCGATCGTGATCGAGGATTCCGCGTACCTCGGGGCCATGGCCCGCACCCGCGATTATCTGATTCCTTTCGGCACGAACAACTTCAAGCCGGAGGAGATGATCCACACCCACGCGAAGTACATCCGCCTCGACAAGTGGGGGAAGAAGTAACGGGCTCGTTTGCGGCATGCTGACCTACATCGCCCGAAAATTCCTCGCGATGATCCCGACTTTGATCGGGGTCTCGATCCTCGTCTTCGTGATCTTCAACGTGGTGGGCGACGACCCCGTGTACCTGTACCTCGGCAAGAACGCGACCGTCGAGGACGTCGAGATCATGCGGCATTCGATGGGGCTCGATAAACCGCTGTGGACGCAGTACTTGATCAGCATGAAGGAACTCGTCACCTTCAATCTCGGCTACTCGATGTCCTCGAAGGAAAAGATCACCGACATGTTCCTCAACGGCGCGGGGCCCTCGATCGCGCTGACGTTGCCGGCGCTGTTTCTGTATTCCGGAATCTCGATCGTGCTCGGGCTGATCTGCGCCTACTGGCGGGGGACCTGGGTGGACAAAATGATCGCGGTGCTCGCGACCGTCGGGATGTCGATTTCCTACGTCGCGGTGATGATCTTCGCGCAGTATTTCCTCGCGTTCATGCCGGTGGAAAAATGGGGAGTGGAGATATTCCCGATCACCGGCTACGAGAACGGCTTCCCGGACTTCATTCCCTACATCCTGCTGCCCAACCTGATTACGACCTTCGTCGCGCTGGGCTACAACACGCGCTTCTTCCGCTCGATCGCGGTCGAGGAGATGAACCGGGACTACATCCGCACCGCCCGGGCCTACGGCGCCGACACGCGGACGATCCTCTTCAAGCACGTGCTCAAGAACATCATGATCCCGATCATCGCCCGCGTGGTCGTGACTTTGCCCTTCATGATCACGGGATCCTTCCTGCTCGAACAGTTCTTCGTGGTTCCCGGTTTGGGCTATAAACTCCTGCACGCGATCGAGAGCGCCGACTTCAAGGTCGTACGGACCTTCACGATGCTCATCGCGTTTTTAGTCGTCGTGACGAACTCCGTCGCCGACATCCTCAACAGCATGGTCGATCCGAGGGTCAAACTCTCATGACCGCGGCCGCGCCGGCGAAATTCGTCGAACCTCGTTACGGAGAATCGCTGTTTAGAAAATCGGCGCGGAAATTCCGCCGCGACCGGCTCGGCATGGCGAGCCTCTCCATCGTGGGCGTCTACGCGGTGATCGCGCTGTGCGTCAAGATCGGCCTCTTCGCGACCCTGGACGCGGCGACGACCCCGGTCGGGCGGCAGCATGTTGCGCCCGGTCAGACGTATCAGCACATCCTTGCCGATAAGAGCGTGGAAGAACGAACCTCCTGGTTCGGCACCGACATCCGCGGCAACGACGTCGGACTGAAGCTCATCTACAGCATCAAGCAGGCCTTCGCGATCGGCATCTTGGTGGCGTTCTTCTCGGTGCTGATCGGAGTCGTTCTGGGAGCGATCTCGGGCTACTTCGGGGGGAAGACCGACGACTTCCTGTTATGGGTGTACACCTCGATGAGCTCGGTTCCCTACATCCTCTGGATCATCGCCATCTCCTACGCGTTCGGGAAGGGCTTCACGGGAGTCGTCATCGCGCTGTCTTCCACTTTCTGGGTGGGGATTTACTTCAACATCCGCGCCGAGGTCCAGCGCCTCAAGGAAATGGAGTTCGTACTGGCGTCGGAGTCTTTCGGCATGGGCAAGATGCACATCATTTTCCGCGACATCATGCCGAACCTGACTCACCTGATTTCGATCTTCCTGTCGCTGAACTTCATCGCGGCCATCAAGAACGAGGTCATCCTGTCGTTTCTCGGGCTCGGAATCGCGGGCGAGCCGTCCTGGGGCGCGATGATCTCCTCGGCGCGTTTGGACCTCTTGGCGGGGAAGTGGTGGGAAGTGACCGGCGCGACGATCCTGCTGTTTATTTTGGTGATGGCGTTCAACCTGTTCACCGATTCGCTGCAGGACGCCTTCGACCCGAAGAAAGTCGGTTAGGCCGCGCGTCGTATAGACTGCATGCGCCTATCCCCCGCCGCGGCACTCCCCTGCGTATTACTCGCCTGCACGACCCCATCCCGCCCTGAGAAAAAGCTTCCGTCTCCCGCCAGCCGGGAGCAAGCCGCTCGACTCGTGCTTCCGACAGGGAGTACGCAAGCCGACCTGCTTCAGTCGCTCAGTGCAGGCATCGTCGCGGGCGACTATTCGGAACTGCGCGACTTCGTCGCGGCCCATCCCGAAGTCGGTGAAACGACGGTGCGTGAAATGGACCGCTGTCCCTACGACCGGCAGCATTGCCTTGAAACGACCTTGCGGCCGAACCTCGACGGCGGCGGGCCGCCGCGGCCGTTTCGACCGACGGGGGCGCTCCACACGCAGCCCTTTTCTTCGGGACGCCTTTATGTCGGAACCGTCGCCAACCATCGCGCCCGATTCGACATGATCTGGGATGTCGTGAGGGGCCGGATCGTGTATCTGAGGACGCTGGAAGGATATTCCTATTTCGAATACTCGCTGAATCTTCGCGACAATTCGCTCGATCGGGTCGACGGTCTGGTGGTGCTTCGCCGAAAAACGGAACGCTACGAGGAATCAATCACGCTTCGGGCGAACGAACTCGCGTTTAAGAAAATACGCGACGATGTGGTTCCCATGTTCAGCGAAACGACATACAGTTCAATCCCTTTCGGGGATCGCGTCATTGAACTGCCGGATACCTCTGGGTTGGAAACGGCTTCCAGGACGCGGGTCAGCGGTCCTACACGTCCCGACGGTGCCCTACAGTAAACACGAGGGCGAGCAATTCGCTTTTATAAACCTTGTATAGGATTCTCCAATCGCCGACGCGCCGAGGGGAAATTTGGGAGTTGCCCTCGGCGCACCGGGAGGCTCCAGGCGACGCGCTCCCGCGCATCACGCGCGTGCATGCCGCAACGGAAATTTCAATCGGGAGCAACTGTCCCCGGGGACAGTTTCCGGTTCGTTTGGGCGCGGCAGAATCGATTAGGGCCGGGCGACGGCGTGCCGCGCGCGATAAGCCTGAAACCCCCGCCACCGCGCGCTCGCCTGCCCGAGCAGAACCAACGCCGCGATCACCGCCAACACCGTTTTCGCCTTGCGCTCCTCGATGCCGTGCACCTCGAGCGAGGCCGCAAACAGCAAATAGAAGTACCATGCGGTCCCGGCCAGAGCCAGCGGCGCGCCTAGATAGGGAATCGCCGACGCCGGCCCCGCGGCGACCGCGACCGCACTCGCGTACGCGCAGCATCGGTAGGCTGTTTCGAATTCCCGCGGCGAGCCCAGCGCGCGCCACACGACGAACCCGAAGCCGCCGGCGACGACGCTTGCGACCGGAACCATCACGCTGGAAGCGACGAAGCCTCCGATCCCGGCCATCGGGCTGCCTGTCAGCGCGGCCGTCACCGCCCACTGCAAGGCGCCGCCGAGAGCGCCCATCGTCCCGGCAAACACCAAGGGAGGCATCATGCCGCCGGTCGGCGGCATCGTTCGGTAAAAATCCCGCGGCGCGCTCAGCACCCCCTTCGCGAGGTCGAAGAAGCCTTTCGGATCGAAGGCCTGGCGCGCTTCGGCCGCGGCTTCCGCGGCCAGACCCGAGGCGCGGTCCGCCTTGCGCACCGCGCGCTCGGCCGCACCCATGCGAACGTCGATTTCGGGGAGGGGGGCCGTCGCCTCGCGGATCGCCGCGTCCGCCGCCTCCGGCGACGCGCCGGATTGAAGCAGCGCCGCGCGGATGCTCTCGACCGGATAGCGGCCCATGTGCTGACGCACGTAGGCGACAAAACGCGGATCGCTCACGCCGACGGCGGCGGGCAGACCTCGCCGACCTTCTTGAGGAAGCGCCCGATTTCGATGGGCTTGATCACGTAGCCCTTCGCGCCGCGGGCGAAGGCGGATTCCACGTCCTTGCCGGTCTGCTCGGCGGTCACCATCAGCACCGGCGTCTCGCGAAGTTCCTCGAACGCGCGCATCTCGGTGAGCGTCTGCAGGCCGGTCCAGTCCGGCATGTTGATGTCGAGCAAAATCAGGCAGGGATTCTCGGCGCGGGCCTTCTCGAGACCCTGATGGCCGTTCGCCGCGGTGACGACCGCGTAGCCGGCGCCGGTCAGCACGTCTTCGAGCAGCGACCGGATGTCGTCGCTGTCGTCCACGACCAAAACCGGGCGGGGACCCGATGGTTTTTTTCCGAAAAGTCCGAACACCACGCCCCTATTGTACGGACCTGGGGGAAGAAGGCAAGGGCCTGAGCCGCGTTAGGGCAAAAGCACGAAGAAGTACTGCAGGAACTCGCCGAGTTCCAGATTGGCGAGCGTGAGCGAGACCGGCCGGCCGCCGAGGCTGCCGCGGAGTTCTCCGCTCATCGGATTGTAGTCGAGCGCGACCGCGGCTCCCGCCATTTTCCCGGTGATCTTTCCGGTCGCGGCATCCATCGTCAGCCGAAACGCCTTGCCGGCGGCGGAGCCCTTCACGGAAACGGCCCCGAAATCCACTTCGTAGCGCAGCGCCGCGCCGTTGAAGGTCCCCTGCACCACGGAGCGGGCGGGGGTCCAATGGAAGGCCAATTCGACGCGGCGGCCGCCGATATCGCCCAGCATCGACTTGCCGTCGTGGTCGATTTTTACCGCGATCGCGGAACCGGCGGTCTCGCCGGAAATCACCCAAAGACTGCGGCTCAAGCTCATCTCGAAAGGGCGGCCGTTGACGGAGCCGTTGACGGAAGCGAATCGGAGGCGTCCGATGCGCCGCGCCGCCATCGAAACCGCCGCGGGAAGCGGGGTTGCGCCGCGCAGGCCGAACCGGGGAGATTCGAACCCGGCGGCGAGGGCGAAAGCGGAGGGGAAGAGCAAGGCGGCGAGGGCGAGGTTGAGCTTATTCATACCCTCACGGTAACACAATCCAGAACCTTCGCGTTTGGGTCGATAGTCCCGAAGGCCCTCCCTATTTAGCCCTACCGCGTCTTGGGTCTTTGTCGCCGTAAAATTAGTATGCTTCCAACATCCTTTTCAGGCCTATAGGCCTATTGGAGGCTTGGATGTCCCGATTTAAATTCACGTTCGCCATCCCGCTCGCTGCCGCGCTTTTCCTCTCTTCCGGATGCGGGAAAAAAGACTCTTCGTCGCCCGCCGGAGGGGGAAAAACGGCCTCCCAGAGCAGTAAAAACAAGGACACGTACGTCCATGTCACGATTTCCGACATCGACAGCCTCGACCCGGCCTGGTCCTACGACACGGCCAGCCACATGGTCATCGAGAACCTTTATGAATTCCTGGTCGCCTACAAGGGCGGAAGCATCACCGAACTCGAACCCCAGGTCGCCGAGAAGGTCCCGTCGATCGAAAACGGCCTCCTCAGTCCCGACGGCAGGACCTATACCTTCCCGATCCGAAAAGGAATCAAGTTCCACAAAGGAGGAGAAGTCACGCCCGAGGACGTCCGCTACTCTCTGATCCGCTTCATGCTCTTCGACCGGGCCGGCGGGCCGTCTTCTCTGCTGCTTGAACCCGTGACGGGACTGGACTCGACGAGAAAGGACGGCAAGCCCCTGGACGCCGCCTACGACAAGGCCGCGGCCGCGGTCACCGTCGAAGGCGACGCGGTGGTTCTGAAGCTGCACAAGCCGTTCGCGCCCATGTTGACGGTGCTCGCCTCGTGGTCGCCCATCGTTTCGAAGGAATGGGCGGTCGCCGGGGCGGGGTGGGACGGAACGAAGGAAACCTGGAAAGCCCACAACAACCCGGAGAAAACGGCCGAGGCGTTCTACGATCAGGAAAACGGCTCCGGCCCGTTTTTACTCGAGCGCTGGGACAAGAAGACGAAGGAAGTCGTCTTGACCCGCTTCGACGACTATTGGCGGGGACCGGCAAAACTTAAGCGCGCGCACATCAAGGGAGTCGACGAATTCCAAACGCGCAAGCTGATGCTCGCCGCGGGAGACGCCGACTCGATTTACGCGGACTACCTCCAGCAGCCCCTGCTCAAAAACCTCCCCGGAGTCGAACTCATCGACGACCTCCCCCGCATCGACATGAATCCGTCGATATACTTCGTTTTCGACATCGAAACGAAGGGCAACCCGAACGTCGGATCCGGGAAACTCGACGGGAAGGGGGTTCCCGCGGACTTTTTCGCCGACGTGAACGTCCGGAAAGCCTTCGCCCATTCGTTCGATTACGAAGGGTTCATCCGGGACGTCAACCGGGGGAAGGGGACGCGCGCGGTCAGCTTCATTCCGAAAGGCCTGTTCGGATTCAACCCGGAACAAGCCCACTACGAATACGACATCGCGAAAGCCGAGTCCTACTTCAAGAAGGCCCACGGCGGAAAACTCTGGCAGAACGGCTTTAAGTTCACGCTCGCCTACAACGCCGGCAACCAGCCGCGCGAGGTCATCGCGAACATGATCAAACGGGCCGTTGAAAGCATCAACCCGAAGTTCCAGATCGACACGCGGCCGATCCAATGGTCCACGTATTTGGACATGTCGAACGCCTCGAAACTTCCGATGTTCATCATGGGGTGGGCGCCGGACTTCCCGGATCCGCACAACTTCGCGTTCCCGTTCCTGCACTCCAACGGGAACTATCCCCGGCTGCAGCGCTACAAGAACGCGGAGGCGGACAAGCTCGTGACGGCCGCGATGACCGAGACGGACGCGGAGAAGCGGCGCGCGATGTACTATCGCCTGCAGCAGATCGCCTACGAGGACGTGCCGTCGCTGTACATTCTGAACTCGGTCCTGTACCGGACCCAGCGGTCTTGGGTGAAGGGATACGTCTACAATCCGATCCATCCGGATTCGCCCTACTCCTGTCCGCTGTACTACCTCTCCAAGGAATAGGCCTCAGGGCGGAGCGTGGCGAAGTTCATCCTCAAGCGGCTGGCGATGCTGCCCCTCGTGCTCTTCGGAGTGACGGTATTGCTGTTCGGCCTCTTCAACACGCTCTCGCCGGAAATGCGCGCCTCGATCTACGTGAAGGACCCCCGGCAGCTGGCGGCCCTCGACGAGGTCATCCGCAAGTACGGACTCAAGGACCCGTTCCACAAGCAATATGTCCGCTGGATCGCGAGAGTCGCGAAAGGCGACCTCGGCTACTCCGAAACGGCGAAGATGCCCGTGACCGAAGCCATCCGTTCGTTCTTTCCCGCGACGATCGAGCTCTCGGTGCTCGCCTTCATCCCCATCATGGTGATCGGCGTCTGGCTCGGCACCCTCTCCGCGGTCTACCGGGACAAATGGATCGACCATTTCTCCCGTTTCGTGGCGATCACGGGATACTCGCTGCCCTCCTTCGTCCTCGGACTGCTGCTGCTCATGGTCTTCTACGGCATGCTGAAGCTCTTCCCGCCGGGGCGCTATTCCCTCGCCTCGGATCTCATCATCAACGGGGGGAACTACGCCGCCTATACCGGCATGGTCACCGTCGATTCCCTGCTCAACGGACGCATCGGGGTGTTTTTCGACGCGCTCAAGCACCTTATTTTACCCGCGTCGTCGCTCACCTACATCACGATGGCGCTGCTCGTGCGCATCACCCGTTCGTCGATGCTCGAAGAGCTGGGCAAGGACTACGTCCGGACCGCGCGGGCGAAAGGCCTTCCGGAATCGGTCGTCATCAACAAGCATGCCCGGCGCAACGCGTGGATTCCGGTCATCACGATCGCGTCGATTCTTTTCGTGCAGCTGCTCGGAGGCGTGCTGATCACCGAAACGGTGTTCGCCTACCCGGGCATCGGCCGCTGGGTCGCCCAAGCCGCGGTGCAGCTCGACATCCCCGGCGTCATGGGCGTGGCCCTTCTAACCTCGACGTTGTTCGTGCTCGGCAACCTGGTCGCCGACATCCTCTACGCCGTCGTCGACCCGAGGATTCGCTTCCAATGAGGGAACGACTCCGAGAATTCTCCGCGGAAACCTGGAAGCGCCTCAAGCGCCGCCCGCTCTCGTTGGTCGGCCTAGGCCTGATTCTGGCGTTCACGTCGATTGCCGTGCTGGCCCCGATTCTCGCGCCCCCGGAGCCGAACTCGCGAGACTACTATCTGATTCCGCAGGACGGGTACAGCCCCGATCCCGTGCGTCCGAGCCGGGAACACGTGTTCGGAACCACCGAACAGCAGTTCGATCTTTACTACGGCATCGTCTGGGGGACCCGGACCGCGTTTAAGATCGGGGTCGCCGTCGTGCTCGTCTCGATGCTGCTTGGGATGGTCGTCGGAGGGATCGGCGGCTTCTACGGCGGTTGGGTCGACGAGACCCTGATGCGCTTCACCGACATCGTCATGGCGCTGCCCAGCATTATTTTGGCGGTGGTCATCGTCACGGTCCGGGGGCCGAGCCTGGGCAACGTCATCGTCGCCCTCGCGGCGGTCTCGTGGCCCACCTACGCGCGCTTGATCCGCGGGGACGTTCTCACCGTCAAGCAGCGCGAGTTCGTCCTGGCGGCGCGCGCGCTCGGAGCGAGCGACCGCCGCATCCTGATCCGCCACGTGATCCCGAACTCCATCTATCCGGTGCTCGTCGTCGCGTCCCTCGATACGGGCGCGATCGTGCTCTCGGCGGCCGCGCTGAGCTTTCTCGGTCTCGGCGCGCCGGTCGGGTACGCCGACTGGGGCCAGCTCATCGCGATGTCGCGCAACTGGATCATCGGCGCGTCGGGGAGCCCGCTCGATTACTGGCACACCGTCGCCTTCCCGGGGGGCGCGATTTTTCTGTTCGTTCTCGGCTGGAACCTGCTCGGAGACGCCTTCCGGGACATCCTCGATCCGCGGCAAAAGTGATGAATCTAAATCAGATGCTCGATCAGACGGCCTCGCGCGTTCCCGAAAAGGCGGCCCTTGTATGGGTTGAAGGAAAAGGCGGGGAAGAGCGCTCTCTTTCGTTCGAGACGCTGCGCGAGCGCGTCCTGCGCGCGGCCTCGGCCTTCCGCTCGCGAGGCGTCGGGAAAGGGGACTGCGTCGCGATCATCCTGCGCAACGGTCCCGATTTCATCGTCGCCTACTTCGGACTGCTTCGGATCGGCGCGATCGCGGTTCCGATCAACTACATGGTTCAAAAGCCCGAGGAACTGGCCTACATGCTCCACCATGTCGAGGCGAGAGCCGTCGTGGCCCAGCGCGAGTTCCTCAAAGGAATCTTGAAAGCGAAAGACGAGGTTCCCTCCTTGAAGCTCGTCTTGTCGAGCGACGGGTCGCGCGACCCGGAAGGCGTCGAACATTTCGGGGAATTCGTCGACACGGCCGCCCCGATCGCCGCTGCCGTCGAGACCTCCCCCGACGACACCGTCACGATGCTCTTCACCTCGGGGACCACCGGCAACCCGAAAGCCGTGATGCTCACCCACGCCAATCTCGTGTCCAACATCGATGCCAGCATCGACGCGTTCGGACTCCGGGAGACGGACGTTTCCCTGACGCTATTGCCGATGTTCCATACCTTCGCGTGGACCTGCTGCACCTTGATCCCGCTGCGCCTCGGGGCGAAAAACGTCACGATCGCGGCGGTCGCTCCCCCGAAGCCCTGGCTCAACTTGATGGCCCGTCACCGAGTGACTGTTTTCGCCGCGGTTCCGCAGATTTACTCGCTTCTTGCCAAGCAGGCGACGGGCTTCAAGAAGTGGGTGCTGCGGCTCTGGTTTTTCCGCACCGTGCGCGTCGCGGTTTCCGGCGCCGCGCCGCTGGGAAAGAAGACGCTCGATGATTTCAAGAGCGCCTTCGGCGTCGGGATCACCGAAGGGTACGGGCTCACCGAAACCTCCCCGGTCGCGACCTTCAACCCCGTCGGCCGCCCGAAGGTCGGCAGCGTCGGCAAGCCCATCCGGGACGTGTTCGTCAGGATCATCTCCGATGACGGCCGCGAACTGCCCTCCGGAGGCGAAGGGGAGATTGAGATCAAGGGCCCCAACATCATGAAGGGGTACTATAAGAACGAGAAGGCCACACGCGACGCCGTGAACGCGGAAGGCTGGTTCAAAAGCGGAGACGTCGGACTCATCGATGAGGACGGCTATTTGTTCATCCGGGACCGCAAGAAGGACATGATCATCGTGAAGGGTCTCAAGGTGTTCTCCGCCCAAGTGGAGAAAGTGCTTATCGAGCATCCGGACATCCAGGAAGCCGCGGTCATCGGCATCCCCGACGAGTCGGGAGACGAACGCATCAAGGCGTTCATCGTGCTCGCCGAAGGGGCGGAGGCCGACACGGCCGAACTCCACAAATTCTGCCGGAAGCATCTCGACGCCTACAAACGCCCCCGCGACATCGAGATTCTGAACGAACTGCCCAAGAACGCGCTGCAAAAGACGCTCAAGCGCGTGCTTCGCCAACGCGAACTGGAAAAAACGGGGAAATAGGCATGAGACCCGACTGGCTCAAGCTGCTGGGCCGCGAAGGCGCGATCCGCGAACTCGAGCCGCTCGCCGGCGAGCATGAGGGCGGCGTCTTCGTCGTCGGCGGGACGCTGCGGGACCGCGCCCTTAAGCGGGAAGGGGAACTCGTCGACATCGACCTCGCCGCGGCGGCCCCGGCGAAACCCTTCGCTCAGCGCGTCGCCCGCCGCCTGCGCGGATCCTTCGTCGTTCTCGATGAAGCCTCTCGCGTCTACCGGATCGTCGTCAAGGCGGGGAAAACGAGGGAGCGGGGTCTCCAAATCGACGTCGCCGAGATTCAAGGGGCGACGATCCGCGAGGATCTTTCGCGCCGGGATTTCAGCGTCAACGCGATGGCCGTCCGACTGCCGCTCGCCGGAGAGGGACTTCTCGATCCGTTTTCCGGATTGAAGGATCTCAGCCGCCGGACTTTGACCCCGGCGAACCCGAACGCGTTCCGGGACGATCCGCTTCGCATGCTGCGCGCCTACCGCCTCGCGGCGACTTTGGACCTGAAACTCGATGGGAAAACCGTGCGGGCGATCCGAACGCACGCCAAACGCATCTCCTCCGCCGCGGGGGAACGCGTCCGCTCCGAACTGTTGGGGATTCTCTCGGTCGACGACAGCGCCGCGCGATTGCGCGCGATGGACGAGACGCGCCTTTTAACGGCCGTGTTCCCCGAACTGGAAGACTCGCGCCGCTGCGCCGAGGTGTACTACGGCCCCGGGGGGGTGCTGAAGCATTCGCTGGCCGTGGTCGACCGCGCCGACCGCCTGCTCGCGGATCCCGGCAAGGTCTATCCGGACTGGTCCGGGCGCTTCGAAGAGGCCCTCGCCGCGGGCCTGCCTCCCGGTTCGAATCCGAAAGCCCTCGTACGCCTTGCCTGCCTGCTCCATGACGTCGCCAAACCGGCCACCGCGAAGAAGATCAAGGGAAGACTCCGCTTCTTCGGTCACGAGTCGCGCGGCGCGGCGATGAGCCTGGAGATTCTCAAACGCCTGCGCTTTTCCGGAGATGAAGCCGAAACGATCCGGGTTTGCGTCCATCATCATCTGCGTCCCGGAAACCTCGCGGCGAATAAGATCGTCAGCGATAAGGCCGTCTTCCGGTTCTTTCGCGACCTCGACACCCACGGCGTGCGCCTCCTCGCGGTCTGCTGGGCCGATCACGCGAGCTACCTGGCCCCCGCCGCCCTGAGATCGATTCTCGACCGGGTCACGGAAGACCCGCACCGCTCGGATCTCTCCCGGATTCGCTCGGAAGACGCCCGGAAAACGCTTTTCCATCTTCAGGTCGTTTCCTACCTGCTCGACCAGTGGTTCAACCGACCCGAGACCTCGCGTCCGCAGCGTCTGCTGGACGGGAATTCGGTGATGAAGGCCCTTGGAATCGCTCCCGGCCCCGGAGTGGGCGAAGCCCTTGAGGCCCTGACCGAAGCCCAGGCCGAGGGAATCGTCAAGAACCGCAGCGAAGCTTTGAACTTTCTTAAAACCCGAAAGACATAAAACGGTAATGGTGCCGGACTCCTTCCCCTGTTATACTCAGCGGGGAGCCGTCAGACGCGTCAAAACCGCAACCATGCTACTGAGATCCCGTTTCCGGACGCTTCTCTTTTTGCCGCTGCTCTTCGTCCTCGCGGCGCGCGGACCGGCGTCCGCCGCCGATTCCAACGCGCCGCTGCTCTTTAACCGACTTAACACGGATTGTCTGGGGTCCTTGATCAGCGACGTGACGCTCGGAACGGCGAGCCCCAACCTTCAGATCACGCTTCAAGACACCGGCTCGGGACTGCGCTTCGGCCAATCCGCTCATACCGGCGGGGCCAACGCCCGCACGGGAACGAAGCTGCTGATGCACTTTGACGAAGCGGCTCTCACCTATACCGACGACACGACCTTCGCCCACAACGCCGTCGCCGCGAACAATCCGACTCCTCCGGCCTCGTGCGCGGGAGCGGGATTTACGGGCGCGGGCGACTGCATCGATTTTACGGCCGCAGGCCAGTTCATCCGGGTGTTGAAGTCGGCCAACCTCGCCGACACGACCTCCCAGATCACGATTCAGGCCTGGATCAACCCCGACAGCCTGGGCAGCGACCCGATCGTCGAGTTCAACGATCCGGCGGGCGGGACGCCGATCGGGCTGCACTTCTGGCACTCGGTCTCCGCCTCGGGGGACTTGTACGCGAACTTGATCTCCTCGGGCCGGGTCAACAACGTGATCAAAAGCTCCGGCGGCTTCGTGCGCACCGGAGTCTGGCAGTTGGCGACGCTCACCTTTGGGGGGGGGGCCGCGAAACTCTATCTCAACGACGTGATGATCGCCTCCGGCGGAGTTAGCGGAGTTGGCGGCTTCGACGCGGAGCTCCTCGACGTCAACAAAGACGTGTACATCGGACACCGGCCCTCGGTAGGCGGAACGACCTTCGACGGGCAAATCGACGAGGTCCGCATCCTGCGCGGAGGCTTATCCGACAAGGACATCGCCGCGGACTACTACTCAGGCATCGTCGAAATCAGCACCTCCGGTTCGAGCGGCCCTCGCGTAAAGACGCGGATTCCGGCGGGCGCCGTCGCCTACAGCGGCAGCGCGACCAACGGAACGGTTTCGGCGGTCACCGCGACCTACACCGCCGCCCCGTTCGTTCCGGGCAACCAAAACTTCGTCAGTTGGCTGTTCCAGGACATGAGCGGCAACACCTCGTTCTCGAACGTGACCTTGGACATCTTTGAACTGCCGCCCACGGCGCCGACGCTATTCGCCGGTTCCCCGTCCGGAACGACCTCGATCGCGTGGAGTTGGACCGCGCCCTCGCGCTACTGCCTCTCCGCGGGGGGAGGCGGCGCGATCTACCAGGTGCTCAACGCCGCCACCAACGCCGACGTCAGCGCCGGCGATCCGACGAAAACCGATCTCGCGTTCTCGGAAACCGGCGGCCTCGCGGCGAACACCGCGTACGGACGCGTCGTCCGCGCGGTGGACGCGTTCGGAAACGGCGCGCTGTCGGGATCGGCCACGACCTACACGCAGGCCGCGATCCCGACGACCTTAAGCCTCTCCGCCGTATCGACCGGAAGCGTCGTAATCGGGTGGAGCGCCGCCGGAAATCCCGGCTATACGCGCTATGAAGTCAGTCTGTCATCGGACAACTTCACGACGGTTTTTTCGACGCCGGCCCAGATCTCCGACAACCTCGTCGCCGTTTCGCTCGGAGTCGGCGGGCTTTTGCCGAATACGACCTACAACGTTCGCGTACGCGCCAAGAACGGCCAGGCGAGCGACGCGCTCGGGCAAACCTTTACCGGCTTCCTGACCGGCTCGTTCGCGACGCTCGCCGCAGCCCCGACGAGCCTGAGCGCGAGCGCCCTCGGGGTCTCCTCGATCGCCTGGTCTTGGTCGGCGGTTCCGACGGCGACGAGCTACCGGCTCGTGAACGCGAACACCGGCGCGGACATCGTCGTGACCGGGGGAACCTCGTTCAACCAAACCGGGGTGGCGGCCAACTCTCAGATCGTCGGAAAACTTCGGGCGGACAACGCCTCCGGAAACGGGCTCTTCGGCGCCGACGTCGGCGTTTACACGCACGCGAACGTCCCGACCGGCCCGCCGTCGGTCACGGCGGGTTCGACGACGCTCGCGATCAGTTGGGGAT
>Ga0210044_10000188_pt1 | contig 90521 bp, 94 predicted proteins | sample CryGey13umfilter_2_FD_183959 | JGI IMG/M metagenome (GOLD analysis project Ga0210044, IMG submission 183959) | Groundwater microbial communities from aquifer in Utah, USA - Crystal Geyser 4/9/14 3 um filter (SPAdes) (version 2) | ecosystem: Environmental > Aquatic > Deep subsurface >... | reverse complement strand
AACAGCGTGTGGATGTTGGGCGCCAGCGGGCTGTAGAGCGCAGGCGTCTCGGGGCCAAAAAACACCAGCGTTGGCAAGGGCGTGAGCGCGGCAAACTGGCCCGGCCCGCCGTCGTTGGTCACCAGCAGATGCCGGATGGATTGGGTGTAGCCCGTGAGGTCAATGCACAGCGCGTGCTGGCAATGCGTCAATATCTCTTGCGCCAGCGGCTTGGCGTCTGGCAGGCCGATGAGCCCCACCGCGTAGCCATCTTGCAAAAGCTGGTCGCACAGCTGTTTGTAATAGGCCGGCGGCCAGGCCCGGATGGGCAGCATGCCACCATCGGGGTACACCAGCACCAGCTTTTTGTCTGTGATGGCGGGAAAGAAATGAATCTACACCTCAGACAAGCTCGATCGGCCCCGGATACTTTGCCACGGCGCTGTCTGCCGTGAGCAGCGTGAAACCTTCCACCGTGGCTTGAGCAACAAGGATTCGATCAAACGGGTCTTTGTGGATCAAAGGCAAACTTTCCACAAAGACAGCATGGGCGCTGGTGATGGTCAGCTCTGTGTAGTCGTTATCAAACAGGCCGCGCCTGAGTAACCGAGCGTCCACTTCGAAGTCAGCCCGGCCCAAGCTATTTTTAATGGCTATCTCCCAAATGCTCGCAGCGCTAAAAATAAGCTGGTGCTCAGGATTGCTCATCAGGGACACCGCTTTGGCTGATAGTTTTTCGGGTTCGTTGGCGGCCCAGAGCAAAAGATGGGTGTCCAGCAAGAGCTTCAAGGCGCACTCCCGACAAACAGACCCGTAATCTCGATTTCCCCCATTCGATCAAAGTCGTCGGGGACCTGCATCGTGCCGCGCAAAAATCCAAGCCGCTTTTTTGCACGGTCATGCTCCGTAGCGATGGCGCTCACCATCACCAGTGGCTTGCCTGACTTGGCAATGACAAAAGGCTCACCCTGTTGCGCCTGCGCAATCAGTCGCGAGAGATGCGTTTTGGCTTCATGAATGTTGATGGTTTGCATAATGATGGAAGTGAACCAAGTTGATGAACTAAGTTCATATTGTATTGATTAAGCATCTTCCAGCCGAAGCACCCGACCTATTGCCACCGGCGCAAGTGCCAGCGCGATGGGCACCACCAGCATGCCCCAGTAGCCTGCGACCGACCCGGTGATCAGGTCGCGGCCGGTGCCGCCGAACAATAGAAAGGCCATGTGCGGCACAGCAATTACTGCCACCAGAAACAACCCCAGCCGCCGCTGGCTGCGCACCACGACAGCTGCACCGGCCAGGCCCGCCGCGACCAGCAGGGGCACAAACCACGGTGCACCGGCAAATAACTGCTCGAAAAACCTGAGCGTTGCCACCAGGTGGTCAAAGCCGCCGTGCAGCCAGAAGCCAACCGTGCCGGCCCGGTCAACGCGCCCGTCTATCGCCAAGGCGTGCGCTGCGTAGATCGCGCCAAAAATGCCAAACCCAGCCAGCCATGGCACGAGTGCTTTAAGTCGTTCGCCACTGGGCAGCAGCAGTACGCTGGCGGCTGCCAGCAGCATGGGGTAGATCATGATTTCCCTGAACACCGCCGCCAGCAGCATGACCAACATGGCGGCCCACAGCAGCTTGGCTGACGCCTTGCGAACCGAGGCGATGAACAGCGCCAGGCCAGCCAGCGTGAGCGCCATCGCCCAGCCGTCAACAAACACCACAAAGGAGCTGGTGGCAATGGACAGGTAGGCCGTGGCCACCATCAGCGCACCCAGCACGGCCAGCCGCGGCGGGCCCAGTTGGGCGCCAATGGCAAAGGCCGAAGCCACCGCCAGCGTTGCAAAAACCAGAAATAACCACGGAATCGCCGCCCCATCCGCTGGCAGCAGCAGCCACAGGTAAAACAAGGTGGGCAAGCGGTAGCCCGGCACACCGTTGGGCAGGCGGAACTCGCCCAACGGGTCGGCGCGGTACACGTTGATGTAGGCCTGGTAGTAGGGCACGCCGTCTTGCATGTCGTAGAAGACGCGCAAAAAATAATCGCGGTCACCGGGCGTGGCGCCCAGCGCGGGTTTGGTCGATAGCCATTGGTTGACGGTGGGCTCGTCGGGCACAAAGTCGCCCCGGTTCGACGCTGCGGTGGTAGCCTACATTAAGGCAATCACTACAGTCACGGCTAGCATTTAATGGCGCCACCTTTTGTAGCCAAGCACCAGCAACAGCGCCAAGCCAAGCAGCCCCAACACAGCACCCAAGCGCTGCCCTGGCAGGCGAAAATCAAGCACCACCGAATGCGGTCCAGCAGTAACGGGCGCGGCCAGCATGCCAAAGTTGGCACGCATCAGCGGCGTGGGCTGGCCGTCTATCTTTAAAGACCAGCCCTGGTTGAACGGGATCGAGAAAACCAGCACCCCGCTCTGGTCGGGGTTGATGCTGCCTTTGATGTGATTACTGGCAAATTCCTCCAGGCGCAGCCCGGTGGCTTGCAGCGCTTTGGCGGGCTGGTAGTAATTATCTTGCAGCGTGAGCGCGCTGGCAGCAAGCAGGCCGTCCAGGTCAAACGGCTCGCCGTGGTTTGGCACCGGCTGGTCAACCACCACGGCGTTCAACATGACGATGTCGCGGTAGATGTTGGCTTGCTCCTCAGGCAGTGAACCCAGTTTGGCAAAGGCGCTCTGTGTGACTTGCCGGCTTTGCACAATGCCCAGCGGCAGCGCCATGTCGTTGCGGTAAACGATGTAGTTGCTGCCCTGGGCCACAGCCACATAGCCAGGCCATTGCAGCACTTCCCGGGCAATGAGGTACTTGACGCCAAGCAGCGAGTTCAGCATGAAGCGCGGCCCCCCGTTGGGAAGCCAGTTGGTGTAATTCACCGCATCACCGGCATCTAGTGGCGGAATAAGCCCCAGGCCGACATAAAAATCGACAATGCCACGGCCATGAAACGCATACGATTTGATGCCCATGTAGTTCTGCGCCATGGCATCGTTCAAAGAAACCGAGTTGTACGTTTTTTCGATGCGAAAAATACCGGGGTCACGCTGGCGAATGTCTCGCAGCGCTTCCAAAGTGCCGTCGTTATAGACTTGCTGCTGGGGCGTGTTGGCGGCCCGGCCATCCAGGTACGAGGGTTTGGCAATGAGCACGGCATCCCCGGCCACCAGCCCCAGCAACACCAGTGGTAAGACGCGTGCTGAAAATACCTGGTAGCGCGCCAGCATCAGCACAAAAACAGTCAGTAAAACCAGTCCAATGATTTTGTAAACATGCACCTGTGCCACATTGGCGCCCAGGCTCACCAGCACCAGCGCCAGCAACAATCCAAAGGCACCTGCGCCAATGGCCAACAGCCGCACATTCACGCCCTTGGTCAAAACCTGGTCAAGCGCCTTGGCCGCCAGCATGAAAAGCAGCAGCGAGACCCAGAGCGTGGAGCTTCTGAAATACGGCACGGCAAAGCCCATGGCAGCCAAGCGAAACACCGGAAAAATAAAGTAGGCTGCCACAGCCGCCAGCCCCAGCAGCAATACCCTGCGGTCTTTGGCCGTGCCTTGCCAAAGCTGCGGCATCAGCAAAAACAACAACACGCCAATGTAAAAACCCGGCCCTTCAAGGTAGTTCCAGTAACCCCTGTAGTTGCTGCCAATACCAAAAATATCCTTGTGAAAAAGCCCGGCAATTTCCGACACCAAAACCGGCCAGTCGTTGATCTGCAGGCTTTGCTCCAGCATCTTGGCAAACAGGTTTTGGCCCCCGCTCACGCGCGAGCTGTCCATGAGCTGGGTGATGATGGGGGCAAGCGCCGGTGCCGCCAGCAGGTAGCCGAGCAGCGTCAGCGGCAAGATTTTGAGCAGCCAGGTCTTGAACATGACTTTGGGCTCGGTGCTGGTAAGCACATAGGCCAGGCAGGCGAACGCCATGAACACACCCAACGACACAAAAAACACGCTAGACACAATGGCCAGCGCCAGCACCAACGGCAGCGCCACCACGTTGCCATTGCGTAACAACCTGTTGATGGCCCACAAAATCAGCGGGTAAAAGATGAACGGCCCGCCTTCCGAGTCCCATTGGCCGTTGATGACCATGTAGCCGCAAAAGGTATAGGCCAGCGCGCTGATCACCGTGGTTTCCCAGCGCGTGACATAGTCGCGCATCAGCACAAAAAAGGCAGCGCCACCCAGCAGCAACTTAAGCACATACACCCAGATGCGCAGCGGCAACACGCCGTCTGCACCGCCAGCCAAGCCTAGCCAGGTGAATGCATCGCCCAGCCAGAGGGCCGTGACATTGCCCAACCCGTTGATGAATGTCCAGCCGGTATAGCCTTCCGAGGCAAATTGGCGCGCCATGTGCATGGCAAACGGTACGGCAGAAAAATACGTGTCGCTGCCGATGTCGGTGTAGGCAAAATAGAATTGCCCGGTCAGAAAGCTGAAAAAAATTACCCCGATCAGGACAATCTGCAAGGCAAACAGAATCAGCCAGGCTTTTGGGGCAGTCATTTTCATAGATGCAGGGGCTCGAAACTGGCGATGGGCAAGCGTGAACGAGTGTGATGTAGAGTGGCGATTTTGCCACTCAAAAATGATAAGCTTACCGCCCTGTTACTCCTTTCAAGCTAAATCTTGCTCATGACGAACCCTGACTGCAACCAAACCAGCGCCGTTGCTGCGGCCAACGCGCAGGCCTTGCAAACAGCCATCGAGCTGCACCAAAGCGGCAACTTTCGCCAGGCCGAGGTGATTTACCAGCGCATATTGCGCACCGAGCCCCATCACCCAGACGCACTGCACTTGTTGGGCCTGGTTTACCACCAGCAGGGCCAAAGCAAGCTGGCCATTCCACTCATCAAGAAAGCCATTGCGCTCAACCCCGTAGATATCACGTACCAATTCAACCTGGGCAACCTGCACCAGGACCTGGGCCAGCTCGACGAAGCCATCGCCTGTTTCCAGCAAGTGCTTGAGCGCCAGCCGGGCTATATGGATGCGCTGGTGGCGCTGGGTACCGCGTACAAGGCGCAAGGGTTCCTGGAAGAAGCCATAGCCAGCTACCAGCAGGTTCTGGAACACCAGCCTGATCGTTCTGATGCTTATTTCAATTTGACCCAGGCGTTGGCGGCCCAGGGCCAGTTGGACACTTCCGCAGCCCATTCACAAGATGCCCTGCTGCACAACCCACCTCATGCTGAACTGCAAATTCGTCTTGGCAACGCGCGGCAGGCGAATGATCAATTGGATCTGGCAATCGCGCACTACCGGCAGGCGCTATTGCTCAAACCGGATTTCGTAGCTGCCTACCACCGCCTTGGCAATGCACTCGAAAAGCATGGCAAGCTGAACGAAGCAATTGACAACTACCGACAGGTGCTAAAGAGACTGCCCGATGACGTCAATGCTTATCTTGATTGCGCAAGGGCGCTGGTCAACCAAGGCCAACTGGATGACGCCATTGCCATCTACCGCAAGGTGTTGTTGCTCCAGCCGAATTGCGCCAGCACTTACAGCAACATGTTGCTCACGATGCAAAGCCTGAGCACCTGTAGCGCCGCCGAACTATTTAAAGAGCATTTGCGCTACGCCGCAATCCAAGAAGCGCCCCTCAAGCCTCATTGGCAGCCGCACGACAACAGCCGTGAGCCCGAACGCAGACTCAAGTTGGGGTATGTGTCCGCAGATTTTTGCAGGCATGTCGTTGCCAATTTTTTTGAACCCATTCTGGCCAATCACGACAGATCGCGTTTCGAAATTTATGGCTACTACAACAACACCCAGCACGACAGCTACACCGATAGCATTGCCACGCAAATGGATCACTTTCTGGTCTGCACCGACCTCAGCGACGATCAATTGGCCCAGCGCATCCGCGCCGACGGCATCGATATTCTGGTCGATCTGTCGGGCCATACCGCGCTCAACCGCCTGCCGATATTTGCCCGCAAACCCGCGCCAGTGCAAGCCAGCTACATCGGCTACCCCGGCAGCACCGGGTTGAGCGCCATGGACTATCGCATCAGTGACCCCTGGCAAGATCCGCCGGGCCTGACCGAGCGCTATCACAGCGAAACGCTGGTGCGCATTCCGGGTGGCATGGCTTTTGCGCCCGAGCCCGCTGCGCCCGAGGTCAACACACTGCCTGCGCTGACCGCAGGCGGGCTGATGCTGGCCTGCCTGAACAACCTGAGCAAGGTGAATCCAGCGGTCCTTGCGTTGTGGGCGCGCATTTTGCAAGCCTTGCCACAGGCACGGCTGATGTTGGGCAATGTGACCGACAGCAGCATCAAAAAACGCCTGCTCGCTATGTTCGAACAGGCAGGCATTGGGCCTGAGCGATTGATCTTGCAGCCGCGCGTGTCAGTGCCAGAATACCTCGCGCTGCACAGCCAGATTGACCTGGCGCTCGACCCCTTTCCCTATAGCGGTGGCACCACCACCATGCATTCACTGTGGATGGGCGTGCCAGTAATTACCTTGGCTGGCGACCATGCGGTGGCGCGCTTGTGCGCCGCCCACCTGTCACGCGTGGGCCTGGATGAGTTCATCACGCACAGCGAAGACGAGTATGTGCAATGCGCCGTCAAGTTCGCCAACGATTTACCCAAGCTCAACGAGGTGCGCCAGTCGCTGCGCGCGCGCATGAATGCGCCAGCCTGCCAACCCGCCAACATCACCCGCCATTTGGAAGCCGCTTACCGGGAGATGTGGGTAAGGTGGTGTCGCCGCACGTAGTCGGCATTCGGGTTATCAGCTTTCGCAAAGCAAATCCAAGAGAAGGAGTTAAACATGGTTTCGCGCTTACCCGTGATTGATGATGATGGCGAAGTAGGTGACCTTTCAAAGGTTGATCCATCCGCATTCAAACCGTTTTCGTCGCTGCCCGCGTCTTTGCAAGCCAAGCTGCGTGGCAGGCCCAAGGCCGCCACCACCAAGGAGCCCGTCAAAATCCGGCTCGATGCTGATGTGGTGCAAGCCTTGCGTGCCACGGGCGACGGTTGGCAAACCCGTAGCAATGACACACTGCGTGCGTCTTTGCAATTGGCTGGGCGCTTGGCATGACCACCATGCCCACCACCTTCACCATCACCCACCACGGTGCCACCACCGGCGTTACCGGCTCTTGCCACCAGCTGACCCTGCCAGACGGGCAAGCGGTGCTGGTGGATTGCGGGCTGTTTCAGGGGGCCGAAACGTCAACAGACGGCGCCTCAAGCAGCCAGCTTGAGATCAATTTCCCCATCGACAAGGTGCGCGCGCTGGTGGTCACGCACGTGCACATCGACCACGTGGGGCGCATCCCGTATCTGATTGCGGCCGGTTTCCGGGGGCCGATTTTGTGCAGCGAGGCCAGTGCAGCGCTGCTGCCGCTGGTGCTCGAAGACGCCCTGAAGGTGGGCTTTACCAAAAACCAGGGCCTGATTGACCAGTTTTTGAAGCTGGTGGCGCAGCAAATTGTGCCGCTGCCTTACAAGCATTGGCACAAGGCAATAGCCGGTGCCAACGGCTTGCGAATCAAATTGCAACCAGCCGGGCACATTTTGGGCTCTGCTTATGTGGAGTGTGAAATTGGCCAACCGCGCCAGCGCATTGTGTTCAGTGGCGACCTCGGCGCGCCCTACACCCCGCTGCTGCCCGCGCCCAAAGCACCATACGCTGCCGACGTGCTGGTGCTGGAAAGCACCTACGGCGACAGCACCCACCAAAGTCGCAAAGACCGCCGCACCCGCCTGCAAGCCCTGGTGGAGCGCGCGCTCAAAAACCGTGGCACCGTGCTGATTCCCGCGTTCAGCATTGGCCGCACGCAAGAGCTGCTGTATGAGCTTGAAGAAATCATTCACCAGCAAAAGCTGGCCGGCGCTACTTCAGGTATGAATTGGGATGCGCTTGACATCATCATCGACTCGCCCTTGGCCGCAGACTTTACTGCGGGCTACGCCCAACTGCGCGACCACTGGGACGCCGAAGCCAAGCGCAAGCTGGCCGCTGGCCGACACCCGCTGGCCTTTGAGCAACTCACCACCATCAGCAGCCACACCGACCACCTGCAAAACGTGGCCATGCTGGCCAAGAGCGGCAAGGCGGCCGTCGTGATTGCCGCCAGCGGCATGTGCAGCGGCGGGCGCATTGTGAATTACCTGGCCGCCATGCTGGGCGACGCGCGCCACGACGTGCTCTTTGTGGGCTACCAGGCGGGCGGCACAGCTGGCCAGGCAATTCAAAAATACGGCCCCAAAGGCGGCTACGTGGACCTTGACGGCGAGCGCATCACCATCCGTGCGGCCGTGCACACGCTGGGCGGCTACTCGGCCCACGCCGACCAAAAAGACCTGCTCAATTTTGTCGCCCGCATGCGCCGCAAACCCCGCCAGATCAGATTGGTGCATGGCGACGCCGACGCCAAAGCCGAACTACGCAGCCTACTGAGCGCCCTGTACCCAGCCACAGAGGTGCTGATCGCGTAAAAATAATTGCCAACATGCCACTTGAATTGGTCAAACGAGAGGAATCTACGATAAGTCTGAATGTGACCTTGACACCGACACTGGAGTCGCTGGTTAGAAACAAAGTAGCGGCTGGTCTCTACAGCTCGCCCAGTGAAGTCATGAATGAGGCCTTGCGAATGATGCAAGAGCAAGACCACGTTCGAAACCGGGGACAGACCACGGTTTTCCCCACAAACTCGTTGCCACTGAAATGACCGTGGGCTGCTCGCCTTGCCAACGCATTCTTGCGGAAGCCGCGAGCCAGGCCAGCCGTTGTTATTGCGCATGGGCCATGCGCTTGCATCGTCGCTATGGGATGAAACTTTCTATCTCAAGTGCGGTAACATAATTCCAATCTCATGTTTATCCCGGTACGCCATGAACCTGCTCAGCCCCAAAAATGACTATATTTTCAAGCGCCTGTTCGCCGCCCAAAAGCACGAGCTATCTGCCTTGATCAACGCGGTGCGGGGCGATGAGCCGCCGCTCGAAGTGATTGAAATCCTCAACCCCACCATTGATGCCACCGAACTCAATGGCAAATTTATTGTGCTTGATGTGCTGGCCCGCGATGTGACGGGGCGGCGGGCTAGGTATGGTGCTTTGAGATGCGCAACCGCGCGGCACCCAGCGTGCGCCTTGGCCGCGAGATTGAAATCAACATCGTCGAACTGCGCAAGGCCGATCACTTGATTGAGAAGTCCACCGAGTTGCGCGACTGGATCACTTTTTTTCAACATTGGAACGAGGAGAAAGCCATGGCTAACGCTACCAGCGCATCCGTGCGCAACACCTATCACCGCCTGGAAGCGCTCAGCACCGACCCCGAAGCCAAGCGGCTGGCAGCCGTACGCGAACGCGCGCTGCATGATGAGGCCACGTATTTGCACGAGGCCGAGCAGCGCGGTGAGCAGCGTGGCAAGGAGGAAGGCCGTCAAGAAGGCCGTCAAGAGGAGCGGGAAGAAAACATCCGCAAACTCGTAGCAACAGGCATGACCGAGCAGCAAGCGCGCGCCATTTTGGGATGAATCATTCTGGCGATGCCCCTGAATTGGCACCGATACCGCACACGAACCATGAACAGGTTGTCATTGCGGGCAGCGACCCGCAATCCAGGTAATTGGCGGTAATTGGGGTCAGATTCCAATTAATTCCCCGTCTATACAGTCGCCCTAAAATCATGACAGTAAATTTATCTAGCACTGCCTCATGCGCCTAACCCCGGACCAAATCATTGCCATCAAGCAAACTGCCCACGCTGTGCTCGGCGATGATGCACTCTATGTAGCGCTGATCCGCAAACTGGGCGACCGCAAAATCGACATCATTCTGAAAGACGTTGCGACCCCGGCAGCGCCGGTGCTGGCGATTGCAAAACAAACCGGCATCGAGCTATGAGCCTGAAATATTTGCCAGAGCATGCGCACCCAGCGCTACTTGCACTCGATTTGGCACGCAAAGAGGCCGCGCATCTGCGGTACAGCCAAACCTCGCTGTTTGCGCTGCCCATTGATCTTGCACTTCCATTCGCATCGATCAGGTGTCCAACTTGATCAAGCCTACTTCGATGTCCTGGATCGAGTCAACGCCAGCCGTTAAAAAAGCAATCATGGTTTCAAACAAACTCAAGTCAGGTGTGACCCTCTCAGCCATGCAAGACTCGGTACGCGCCCAATGACTCAACCCGGTCGAAACGACCCCTGCCCCTGCGGCAGCGGCAAAAAATACAAACACTGCTGCCAGGCCAAAGACGCGGCGCAAGCCGCCAAAGAACGACCCGGCGCTGGAGCTGCTGACGCACATTTCCACTGCCACCAGGGCCATGTGCTGCGATCGCAAGGCAGGCTGAACGAGGCCATCCAGTGCTACCAGCAAGCACTACTGATCCAACCAGGTTTTGGTGAAGCCCATTTTTGCCTCGGCGATACCTTTCAGGCGCTGGGGCGCTTTGACGAAGCACTGGCGAACTACCAACAGGTGCTTTTGCGCCAGCCAAATCTGGTCGAGGCGTATTGCAATATGGGCATCACGCTCCAGGCGCAAGGCAAACTTGACGAGGCCATAGCAAGCTATCGCAAAGCACTGTCGCTCAGACCTTCTGTTGCCGAAGCCCACACCAATCTGGGCAATGCGCTGCAAGAACAAAACCGGCTGGATGAGGCTATCGCCAGCTACCGCAAGGCATTGTTCCTCAAGCCATCCATTGCCGAGGCCTGGTACAACCTGGCCAACGCGTTGGGCGCCCAGTCCCAGTTGGATGAGTCTGTCCATTGCTACCAACAAGCGCTTTTGCTCAGGCCAGACTACGTTGATGCCCATTGCAATCTTGCCACGACACTGGTGGCTCAGGGCCATATTGACGAGGCTATTGCAAGCTACCGCCAGGCTCTCCTGCTAAAGCCTGATTTTGCCGATGCGCACAGCACGCTCTTGTTCAACATGCAATATTCAAGCACCTGCTCGCCAGCGGAAATGTTTCGTGAACACCAGCGCTATGCAGAAACTTTTGAAGCGCCGCTCAAGCCCTTCTGGCAAGCGCACGTCAACAGCCGGGAGCCCCTGAAACGGCTCATGGTGGGCTATGTCTCAGGGGATTTTTGCACCCACGTAGTGGCATCTTTCTTCGAGCCGATTCTGGCCAGCCACGACCCATCGCAGTTCGAGATATTTGGCTACTACAACAGCGCACAACGCGACAGCCATACCGACTGGATTGCAGCCCACATGGACCACTTCACGGTCTGCAACACCCTGTCCGACGATGCGCTGGCCGAGCGCATCCGTGCCGATGGCATCGACATTCTGGTGGACCTGTCGGGGCACACTGCAAACAACCGCCTGCGCGTATTCGCCCGAAAACCCGCACCAGTGCAAGTCACCTGGATCGGTTACCCTGGCAGCAGCGGACTAACGGCCATGGACTACCGCATTACCGATGCCTGGCAAGACCCGCCGGGCCAGACCGAGGCTTACCACAGCGAGACCCTGGTTCGCCTGCCCGGTGGCGCGCTGAGCTTTCAGCCCGAGTCAAACCTGCCCGCGGTCAATGCGCTACCCGGCTTGAGCGCCGACGGGCTGGTTTTTGCCTCACTCAACAACCTGAGTAAAGTCAACCCGGCCGTGGTCAATTTATGGGCGCGTATCCTGCACGCCTTGCCCAATGCAAGGTTAATGCTCGGCAACGTCAACGACAGCCGTATCGAGCAGCATCTTCTTGGCTTGTTCGACCAGGCAGGCATTGGGCCGGCGCGTCTGATCCTGAAACCAAAGCTGCCCATGGCTGATTTCCTGGCCTTGCACCATCAGATTGACATTGCACTCGACCCGTTTCCCTACAACGGCGGCGCCACCACCATGTATGCACTGGCGATGGGTGTGCCGGTGATCACCCTGCCAGGTCAGCATGCGGTTTCGCGCTTTAGTGCTGCCGCCCTGTCGCGGGTTGGCCTGAGCGAGTTCATCAGCCACACCGAAGACGAATATTTGCAATGTGCTCTTAAATATGCGCAAGACCTGCCAGCCCTGAACCAAATCAGGCAATCACTGCGCAAACGCATCATTGGCGCGGCCTGGGAGCCAGCCAATATCACCCGCTCGCTGGAAGCCGCTTACCGCGACATGTGGCAAAAATGGTGCGCTCAATGACCAAACCCGACCGCAACGACCCCTGCCCTTGCGGCAGCGGCAAAAAATACAAGCACTGCTGCCAAGCCAAAGACGCGGCGCTGGCTGTAAAAGCACGCGCTGCCAGGGCGTTTATTCCCGGCACGCTGCAAATGGCCATTGGGCAGCAACAAAGCGGCCGCTTATCGACAGCCAAAACGCTGTACCAACAAATATTGCAGGCCGACCCTGGGCACCCCGACGCGCTGCAGCTGCTTGGCCTCATTGAGCATCAGCAGGGCAACAGCAGCAAAGCCATTGAACTCATCGGGCAAGCCATCCAGGCCCGGCCAACTGACGCCAACTTTCACTTCAACCTGGGCAATATGCACCAGGACCTGGCCCATTGGGACGAAGCCATTGCCTGCTTTGAGCAAGCACTGGCCTACAAACCCAATGCCATCGATACCCTGCTCGGGCTGGGCACAGCGCACAAGGCCAAAGGCCAAATGGACGAAGCCATGGCCTGCTACAAGAAAGTGCTGACGCGCCAACCAGATCACGTCGCCGCGCACTACAACCTGGGCAATGCGTTGATGGTGCAAAATCAGTTCGAGCCCGCGCTGGCCAGCTACCGCGACGCCCTGCGGCTACAGCCAAACAATGATGTCGCTGGCAGCAACCTGTTGTTTACCCTGCAACACCTCACAACCATCACGCCCGATGATGTGTTTCGCGAGCACCTGGGCTATGCCGAACGTCTTGAAGTGCCGCTCAAGCCCTTCTGGCAGCCTCACACTAACAGCCGCGAACCCGCGCGGCGCATCAGGTTGGGCTATGTCTCTGGCGATTTCCGCCAGCACGCAGTTGCTTATTTTATTGAGCCCATCCTGGCCTGCCACGACAAATCCCGGTTTGAGATTTGTGGCTACTACAACAGCAGAGTCATCGACAGCAGTACCGAGCGCATTACCGCTCACATGGACCACTGGCTGGTCTGTAGCGACATGACCGATGACCAATTGGCCCAACGCATCCGCGCTGATGGCATCGACATTTTGGTCGATCTGGCCGGTCATACCGCGCTCAACCGCCTGGCTGTCTTTGCCAGAAAACCGGCACCGGTGCAAGTCTCTTACATAGGTTACCCCGACACCACCGGCCTCTCAGGCATGGACTACCGCATCAGCGACCCATTGTTAGACCCGCCAGGCCTGACCGAGCGCTACCACAGCGAAACACTGGTGCGCATACCCGGCGGCATGGCATTTCGGCCTGACGATGGCGCGCCAGATGTGAACGCTCTGCCAGCCCTGACATCAGGCGAACTGGTGCTGGCCTCGTTCAACAACTTGCGCAAGCTTAACCCGGAGGTCATTCAACTATGGGCGCGCATTCTGCACGCCTTGCCACAAGCACGGCTGATGCTGGGCAATGCGCTCGGGGCCGAAACTGCGCCACGCCTGACCCGCCAGTTCGAGCAAAACGGCGTTGCGCCTGAGCGCCTGATCCTGCTGCCAGCATTGCCCATGGCAGACTACCATTTGATACACCATCAAATCGACCTGGCGCTCGACCCCTTTCCCTACAACGGCACCACCACCACCATGCAAACGCTGTATATGGGTGTGCCCGTGATTACCTTGGCGGGCAACAATGCCAAGTCCCTTTGCGGTGTTTCATTGATGTCGCGCGTGGGCCTGCCCGAATTCATTTGTCATAGCGAAGACGAGTACGTGCAATGCGCCGTGAAGTTTGCCAACGACCTGCCAGCGCTCAACACAGTGCGGCAATCGCTGCGCGCACGCATGGACGCACCAGCGTGCCAGCCCGCTACCATCACCCGCCACCTCGAAGCCGCCTACCTTGAGATGTGGCGCAAATGGTGCGCGCAATGAACGTGAACGGCTTCATCGCACTCCGGCCAGCACGCCTTGGCGTAGTGTTGCTGTTCTTTTTTCTCCAGCAAATTCGCGACTTCGACGTTTGGTTCTACATGGTGGTCGGCCGCGAAGCCGTCGCGCGTGGCGCGCTGCAAGACACCATCAGGAACAAGACAGGGTGAAAACCCCATCAAAGTTTGAATCTACGGCTGCAATCTCTCCGACTTTTGCATCACTGAATTTATTGCTTGCCCAAAGGGGGCGTACATGTACGCAATGACGGCCACCGCTACCGTCATGCGGTGCACCAGCTCTGCCACATCTCGCGGTAAGCGGCTTCGAGTTGGCGGGTGATGGTGGCGGGCTGGCATTGTGGCGCTGTCATGCGCGCGCGCAGTGAGTGGCGCACAGCGTTAAGCGCGGGCAGATCGTTTGCAAAGCGGATGGCGCACTGCAAGTACGCGTCTTCGCTGTGCGCAACGAACTCTTCCAGGCTAACCCGCGACAAGTGCGCCGCGCACAGGCGCGCTACAGGCTGTTCGCCGGCCAGCGTGATGACCGGCACGCCCATCCATAGCGAATGCATGGTGGTGGTGCCGCCGTTGTACGGAAACGGGTCGAGCGCGATGTCAATCTGGTGATGCAGCGCCAAGTACTCGTCCATGCCCACGCGAGGCTGCAAGATGAGCCGCTCGGGGGCAATACCGGCTTGACTGAACAACTCAACAAGCCGCTGGCGAATGCCGCTGTTCATCACGTTGCCAAGCATCAGCCGCGCTTGCGGCAAAGCTTGCAAAATGCGCGCCCACAAGTTGATGACCGCCGGGTTCACCTTGCTCAGGTTATTCAGGCAAGCAAAGACCAGTTCGCCCGAACTGAGCGCTGGCAGTGCGTTGACTTCTGGCGCGTTGGGTTCGGGCGCAAACGCCATGCCGCCCGCAATGCGCACCAGCGTTTCGCTGTGGTAGCGCTCGGTGAGGCCCACCGGGTCTTGCCAGGGGTCGCTGATGCGGTAGTCAATAGAAGTCAAACCGGTGCTGCCAGGGTAGCCGATGTAGGTGGCTTGCACGGGCGCGGGCTTGCGGGCAAATACCGGCAGGCGATTGCGCGCGGTATGGCCCGACAGGTCAACCAGAATGTCAATGCCGTCGGCCCGAATGCGCTGCGCCAATTGCTCGTCGCTGAGGTCGGTGCAGCCCACAAAATGATCCATCTTGGCCGCAATTCGGTCAGTGCCGCGGTCGCGCGCGGTGAAGTTGTGGTAGCCGTAAATCTCGAAACGGGCTTTGTCATGGCAGGTCAGTATGGGTTCGAGGAAGTACGCCACGGAGCTGTTGCAAAAATCACCCGAGACATAAGCTACTTTAAGCCGTCGTTCAGGATCGCGGTTGTTGGCTTGTGGCTGCCAAAAGGGTTTGAGCGGCGCTTCAAATCGTGCTGCGTAGCGCTGGTGTTCGCCAAACAGTTCTGCGGGTAAGCAGGTGCTCAAGCTTTGCATGGCAAACAGGAGGTCGCTGTAGGCGACGGCACTACCGGGCTCCAGTTCAAGTGCTTGGCGATAGCTGGCAACGGCCTCGTCAAGATGGCCTTGCCCCAGAAGCAGATCGCCCAGAAACGTGTTGATGCCGGCCATGGCAGGATCGATCAGGAGGGCTTGGCGGTAGCTGGCAATCGCCTCGTCTGGCTTGTTGAGTGAATGAAGCACAAAACCCAGATTGCCGTGTGCCATGGCGTCGTTGGGCTTGTGCACCAGCCCCCGGCGGTAAATTTCAACAGCTTCGCCGAACCGGCCTTGGTCTTTGAGCGCATTACCCAGGGCAAATAGCGCATCAACCGACTCCGGCTGGCGCAACAGGGTCTGCCGAAAGCACGCGATGGCCTCATTGGGTTGCACCAAGTCGAGGTACAGAACGCCCAGGTTGAAATGGAAGGCGGGATCAGCGGGGCGCGTCGTGATGGCTTGCTTGATCAGGGCTATGGCGGTGGCACTGTTGCCCTGCTGGTGTTCAATCAGGCCGAGCAAATGAAGCGCATCGGGGTGGTTGGGGTCAGCTTGCAGAATTTGTTGGTAGAGTGCCTGCGCTTGGGGCAAGCGGCCATTTTGGTGATGTTGGATGGCAGTTTGCAGCGCGTCGGGAATGAGCGCCGTGTTGGCGTTGGCGAGTGGTGCCTGAACTTTGCGCTCGCAGCAATGTTTGTACTTCTTGCCGCTGCCGCAAGGGCAAGGGTCGTTGCGGCCAGGCTTTGTCATTGCGCGCACCATTTATGCCACATGTCGCGGTAGGCTGCTTCTACCTGGCGGGTCATGTCAGCATGGTTCCAGTAGGCTCCATGCATGCGCTGGCGCAGTGATTGCCGTATGTGGTCGAGGCCCGGCAAGTCTTGTGCCCAGCGAATTGCGCACTGCAGGTACTCGTCTTCGCTCTGACAAACAAAGCCGGGCAGGTCAACGCGCGACATCATCGAGACACCTGAGCGTGACGAGGCGTTGTTGCCCGCCAAGGTAATGACCGGTACACCCATCCAGAGCGAGTGCACGGTGGTGGTGGTTCCGGGGTAGGGAAAGGGGTCGAGCCCCACATCAATCTGGTGATGCACCGCCAGGTACTCGCCAATGGCCAGGCGCGGCTGCAGTATCAGGCGCTCGGCGCTGATGCCGCACTGCTTGAACATGCCGATCAGGCGCTGCTTTATGGCACCCTCGACGACGTCGCAGAGCATCAGCCGGGCGTGGGGCAGCGCACCAAGAATCCTGCTCCAAAGCTTGACGACCGCCAGGTTGATTTTGTCCATGCGGTTGAGTGAGGCAAAGACAAAACTGTTTGCGGTCAACGCCGGCAATGCATTGATCTCGGGCGTGTTGGGCTCGGACTGATAAGCCATACAACCTGGCAGGCGCACCAGGGTTTCAGTGTGGTAGCGCTCTGACATGCCCGGTGGGTCCATCCAGGCGTCGGTAATGCGGTAGTCCATGGCGGTCAGGCCGGAGCTGTCAAGGTAGCCGATCCAGATCGCCTGAATGGGCGCAGGCTTTCTGGCAAACAACGGCAAGCGGTTCAGCTCGGTATGGCCCGACAGGTCGATCAGAATGTCGATGCCGTCGTCACGAATGCGCTCGGCCAGTTGCTCGTCGCTCAGGTTTTTGCAGACGAGCCAGTGATCCATATGGCTCACAATTCGTTCTGTGTAGCGGTCATGCACGGTGTGGTTGTAGTAGCCATAAACCTCGACTTGAGATTTGTCGTGGCAGGCCAGAATGGGTTCGATGAAAAAGGCCACCGAGTGCTGACGGAAGTCACCAGAGACATAGCCCACCTTGAGGCGCCGCCCGGGGTCGCGGTTGTTGCCGTGTGGCCGCCAGAGGGGCTTGAGCGGTGCTTCGATGTGTTCTGCGTATCGCTGAAGTTCATTGAAGATATCAGCAGGCAAACAGGTGGGCGTGTAATACATGGTAAAGATCAGGTTGTTGCGAACAACAGCGTGATCCGGCATAAGCAAGAGCGCATCGCGGTAAGTGGCGATTGCCTCGTCAAACAATCCCTGCGCTCGCAATGCTGTGCCCAGGCCATGGTGCGCATCTACAAAATCCGGCTGGCGCAACAGCGATTGCCTGAAACAGGCAATGGCGTTGTCCAAATCGCCAATATCCTGGTAGATGTTTCCCAGGTTGTAGTGAAAAATGGCATCAGCCGGTCGCGCCTGAATGGCCTGCCCGATGAGTTCAATGGCTTTGGTTCTGTTGCCGTGATGGTGCTCGATCAGGCCTAGCAGATGCAGCGCGTCGGCATGTTTTGGATCGGCCAGCAAAATTTGCTTGTAGAGCGCTTTGGCTTGGGGCAATTGGCCGTATTGGTGGTGCTGCATGGCGGTTTGCAGCGCGCCTGGAATGAACGCCGTATTGACTTTGGCGAGTGGTGCCTGAACTTTGCGCTCGCAGCAATGTTTGTACTTCTTGCCGCTGCCGCAGGGGCAGGGGTCGTTACGGCCGGGTTTTGTCATTCAATTGGGAGTTTCAATATTTCTTGGTTGAAGTGTGATCGACGCCGTGGCAGGCCAGCGTGCAGCTCTTGCCCACTGGGTCGAAGCTAATGGGGTTGCTGCCTGACTGCGTTACCACCGGGTTGCCCGCGATGTCCAGCGTTATGAAGTTGATGAGCCTGGTCTGGTTGCGCGAGCCATGCGCGTCGTGGCAGGTGGCGCACGATGTCGGGTAGCTTGGGTTGACGGCGCTGCTTAGGTGCTTGGCATGTGGAAATTTGTTGGGCAAGATGGTGTTCAGCAAATCGTTTTGGTCATGGCATTTGTAGCACATCGCAAATTCGATGGCCGACTCCGCCACTACACTTTCGGTGTTGTAGTTACGCTCCAGCAGCGGCGCATAGTTTGACCCGTGCGGGCCGGCCGGATTGTTGCTGCCCGCCGTCACGCCATCGTTGTTGTGGCAGCTGCCGCAGCCAATGCGGCTCAAATACGTCAGCCCCTGGCCTGCTACAAAGCTCTCATCAGGGATAGTCCAGTTTTTGCCCGCCGCCGCTACCGGATGGTAAGACGCGTTGCTCGGGTTGAACTCCAGCCGCACATTGCGCACATTGTCCAAGCGCGTGAACCCAAGCGTGGTGGCCTGGCTCAGGCCTTCGCCGTGGCACTTGTAACAAACCTCTTGCTGATACTGTGCTGGCGCTACCAGATTATTATCCTGATCAATGCCGCGCACGCCTTTCAGTGGCCCGGTGACATTGGGCACCGCAGCAATGCTGTTATCGGCCGCGTGGGGGTTATGGCAGTCAACGCAAGCCACGTGCCGCGCCATCAGACTGGCATCTTCCTTGGGCTTGTGGGTCCAGGGGTCGATGTCGATCGGGTGGCTCGACGGCTTGGCAAACTCAATGGCCAAATTAAAGTTCGGGTTGGCCACCTTGCCGCTATGGCACACAGTGCAATTGGCAGCCTCGCCGGTTTGCGCCAGCAAGCCCTCGCCGTGGCCAGCGGCATGGGGTCGATGGCAACCCATGCAGGCATTGTCTTTCACCGTGGTGTAGCCGCCGCTGGGCCAGGGGTTGGTGTCGGTGCCGGGAGTGCCGATCCAATCGGCATCCGAGGTGGCATGGCGGGTACCAGCCCAGCCTGTGGGCTGATGGCAGGTGGCGCACAGCGCGCCTCCTATCGGGTCATAGCGCATGAACATGGGGCGATCCACATGCGCGTCGTGGCAACTGGTGCACTGCATTTGGCCACTCGCATCCAGGTGCATGGTGCCGGGGTCCGCCAGTGGGTCGACCAATTCGCCCCGCGCATCGGCCAACTGCTTGTTGTAAAAAAAGGAAATGGGGTGGTCGTTGGACAAATCGGTGCCAAGCACGCCGGCTCCGGTGAGCTTGCCCAACGTGGGCTGCACACCACCGGGCGGTCGCAGCAGCGTGCCCATGGCCAGGGTGCCGTCGTGGCACGACAGGCACAAACGTGAGCTGCCCGTGGGCTGCTTTGGCTTGGGATCGGCCTTGAGTGTTGAACTGTCGTAGGGCGTGTAGTTGGTGACGGCTGACAGCGCACGGTTCCACAACGGTCCGACCGGACTGGCGTTGTGCGGCGTATGGCAAAACACGCACAGGCCGGTGGTCTCGGTCGCCTTAAACGTGAATTTACCGGTTGGTGTCAGGTTATGTTTGCTGCCGGCAACGCCGGCGCGGGCCGTTGGCGACCACGCAAGCAGGCTGATGACCGAGCCGCCAAGCAGCAGCGCCAGCAGCATGGCCAGGACACCGGCCGGATTGAATTTGATGTTCATTTGCTTGACTCCTTTGCCGTCGCCATGGCGCCCTGGAACACCTGCACGCGCTGGTTGTAGGCATCGGCCACATAGACTTTGTCCTGATCCGAAATAAAAATACCCCGCGGCATCATCATTTGGCCCGGCTGCTCGCCGCGCTCACCAAAGGCCAACAACAACTGGCCGCTTTGGTTAAAGATCTGCACCAGGTCAAACAGCGCATCCACCACATAGTAGTGCCCGCCAGCGTCCACCGCCACGCCCTTGGGCGCGGAAAAGTCGCCACTGCCATTGCCATGACGGCCGAACTTCCACAAGAAATCGCCGCTCTGGCTGAGCGCCTGAATGCGAAAGTTCAGCGCGTCAGTGACGAGCAGTGTGCCACCGGCATCGAGCGCCAGGTGCGTGGGGTAATTGAACTGGCCGTCGCCGCGACCGCTCTCGCCCATGTGGCGCACCAGCGCACCGTTGCCGTCAAACACTGTGATGCGGTGGCGCTTGCTGTCGAGCACATAAAGCCGCCGCGTGGCCTCGCTCCAGGCCAGCGCCGCCGGGCGCTCCAGCCCCTGTGTGGCAAAGGTGCGCAACAGCGCGCCAGAGCGGTCTACCAAAAACACTTTAGCCAGAGCCGTGTCGGCAACAAACACGGTGCCGTCAGCGCGCAGCGCCAGTGCCACCGGCGACACCAGCGCCTCGCCGCCAATTGCTTTCAGCTGCGTCGCGCGCTTGTCTGGCCGGTCCAGCATCCACAGCGACTGCGTGCCGGGGTCGGCCACATACAGCACGCCAGCCGCCTCGGCCACGGCCGACGGCCGCACAAACTGCTGTGCGCTCGCGCCGGTCAGGGCGTCGCCCAGGCGCTGCAGCCAAGTGCGCTCAATGCCCCAATCTTGCGCACCGGCCACACTTTGCAGGTAGCGGATGCGAGGCTGCTCAGGCGCCTTGGGCCAGACCAGCGCGGCCAGGCTGGCGGCGTCCATGGGCGGCGTGAGCACAGGCGTGCTACAGCCGCCAGCCAGCAACAGCAGCAGCGCCACGAGCCAGTTTTTAAACAGCTTGATCAATAGAATCTCCTGGTGACTGCAATTTGAAAGGACTGATTGTTGACAGTCCTGCCCCCGCTCTTGAATTGCACAAGCGACGCATTCGCATTCAGAATTAGTTTGCCAAATTGAATGCCGGTATTGGCGCCAAGTTCCATGGCTGTCTGGTCAGGGCTCACTTTGTCACTACGGGTTTTTATGGCGGCATAAGCACTGTTCTGCCAGCCAGTGGGTGTGTTCCATTGAACCCTGCCGCGCAAATTTCGCGTGCCGCTCTGGCGCGCCGTCGTTAGATAGTAAATATCATTTGCAGCGGCCGTGAGCGAGAGGCGCCAGTTGTAACTGCCATAACCCTCTTGCTCTGGGCGCCATGACATGTTGGCACTCACGTTGCGTGCATCGTAGTCTTGTAGCGTGGCGCGGTACCTTATAAAACTTGCCGCGCCCATCAGGTCTATTTCGCGCACCCGCCTGCTGCCCTGGAAGCTCAAACTGGTGGTGTCATCCTGCAGCGAGCCCAGCAACCCGCTGGCAATGTGGCGCGTATGCCGGGCGTTGGCAGCTGTCTGCGTGCCAAGCCAGGCGCCTTGTAGATTGAGCCAGACGCTGGCAGTGTCATCGCGCGTGCTGCTCACAAACTTTAGATCCCCGGCCAGCGGCGTGAGCTGCGATTGCTGATGCTGGTAAGAAGCCCCAAACCAGCCATAAGAAACTGTAGCACCATAGCCCAGGTCGCGGGTTTCGTAAGTCACGTTGGCATCAAGCTGGTAGGTGTAACTCACCTCTAGTCTGCGGCCTGGTCGCCATGGGTAGTTGGGGTCATTGGGGTCGTTGCCCAAATCATAAACGGGCTCGATGCGCACAAAATTGCCTTCTTTCACAATTCTGTAGTCCGCCACACCGCCCTCGGGCAGCTCAGGGACAAGCGTCACGGTCTCACCCGTTTGCTCGTTAAAGCTAACAACCTGGATGCTGCTGTCAATGACAAAAGCCTTTCCCAACAGGAAACCTGGCAAGGCTATAGCGGGGCTGTCAGCGGGTGCAACAATATGCACTTCGCGATCGACCTTGTTGCTGTCGCTGCTCAGCGCATTCGTGTTGTGACTGTAGCCGCCCGACCAGCTCAGGCTCAGACTCCCCTGGCCGGGCAGGCTATGAGAATAACCTTGGCCAGCACTGCCACCGTAAGACGTCTGTGAACCATTGGGCACAAAACTCTGGTTGACGTTCATGGCAAGCGAGCTGCCAAGGTTTTGGTACAACTGATGCGACAGCGTTGCTGTGCCTATGTGGTCGCTTCTTACAAAGCTCGTTGGCGCGCCTACAACCCCGACAGCGTCCACTGCGCCTGCAGTGCCCAGCTCTTGCCGATTGAACTCATAGGTGTAACTGCTCGACAAGTTGCGGTAATGGTCAATGTGCAGTTTTGCATCAGCTTCCAGTGTATTGTTGGGCAACCCGCCGCCTAAGGTGTTATAGACCAAGCTGGAACTAAACTGGCGGTTGAGTCCCGGACCAAAGTCATGGCTGTAGCCAAGACCGATGGCGTGGTTGCGGCGACTGGGCTGCAACGCTTCCGCAGAGCCGGCTTCTGCAAGAGAATAATTAAAGCTCAGGTCTGCATTGATAAAGCCCTTGCTGGCCGCAAAGTTCAGCATGCGTTGCGAGCCTTCGGAGTGATAACTATTATCAAGAAAGCGGGAGGTTGACGAACTTTTGCTCTGGGCTAACGCAAGCGAGGCGTTGAACCACGGCAGCCCCCAATCTTTCAGCACGCTTTTCTCTGTGAGCATCAGCTGGAGGCCCACATTGTCAGACACCCCGGTGGTGCGCCCGCCAAAGGACTGCTGTGTGTCTATTTGCCGACGATCGGCGTAAAACCTGCCGTTATAGGGTTTTTCCCTCAAAAAGATGGCTTCCAGGTTGTAGCCAAGCCCCTGGTTTGAATAGCCGCTTGCTGAAACGCTGTCGTCTGGGGCCGAGCTGCTGAGATTGAATTGGTTAAGATCAAGGCTCAAGCCAAGGTTGATCGTGACCAGGCGCGGGTCCAGCACATAAAGTTTGGTGCCGTTGAGGAAAAAACTTTCGACTGTGCTCCTCGACGATGCGGTGGAAGCGCCGCCCGCGCTTGACTCGGCTGACGTGTTGGTTTGGGCATAGCGCAGCCCGAGGGCCCCTGTCCAGGTGCCGCGACCCACCTGCCAATTCAGCGCCGCCCACGCCGGTGTTTGCAGCGCACCAGACATCAGGATCAGTGTGAATAGAGCTGGCGAGCCAGGCAACAGCCTCATTTTTTATGACATCGTGCACAGTAATCAAAGCTTACGCCAAAGCCCAAGCCGGGCGCGCCATTATGACAGGCACCACAGTACTTGCCCTCATCGATCGCCGCCATGGTGATGGCCGCACTGCCGAGTTTCATCTCAAAACCCATTTTTTTGTTGTGACACACATAGCACTTGAACTTGACACGGTGATTCCAGTGCGAAAAGATGGCTGGCGGAAAGTCTTCGTCACCCGTGGTTTTGCGCTCAAACCGCAAGTCGCCCAGCACCTCTGCCTGGGCACCCAAAGCCAGCCCGCACAACAGCAAGACAGCCATGAGCCGCAGCAGCAGTGTTTTCATGATTTATTGGTATCCGGTTTCTTGATCGGCTTGTGGCAACCCTTGCAGCCCGAAGGCTTGGCCAGCGCCACCTTGTCATGGCACACGCCACAATACTTGCCCTCGTCAATGGCGTCCATGGTAATTTTGGCGTTGCCGGCCTCGCGTTTGAAGATGGCATTATGGCAGTTGCTGCAGGTGAGCCACTGGGTGTGCACTTTGTGCGAAAAAATCACCATCCGGTTGGGTTTGCCCGAGGTGGACAGCTCAATGTCGTCGTCAGACGTTTTGCCAATATCTTCGTCCTTGTCATTGATGACGCCACGTGGCGCAATGAGTTTGGTCTCTAGCGCGGCCGTCCAGTCGATGTTTTCTTCATCGTCTTTGGGCAATTGCGCAAAAATTTGGGGCCAGTTGGGTGGTGGCCCCGCTTTGGCGATGGCCTCATATTTTTCCAGAACCGCCTTGGGCACAATAAATACAGGGGGAGGCGGCGGCAAGCTGCGCCGGGCTTGGCGAGGTGGTGGCGCTAAGGACTGCGCCTGTGCTGGCGGTGGCATATCGAACAGCACTGCCATCAAGGGCGTGGAACTGCTACAGGCTGCCAGCAAGGGCAGCAGCAGCGCCAGCTGCAACACACGGTAGCCAAAAAAGCGCAATTGCGCAGGCCGCGCGAGTGGTTCAAAATAAGCCATGGCACATCAGACTTGTCAGTAAAAATGCATAAGACAAGAACCATCTGTAAATGGTTCCACAATTCAATTGAAAAAGGGCGCTGACCCGCAAGTCAGCGCCCTTCAAGGAGGCAATTAAAAAATGCCAGAAGCTGTGCTTAGTTTATTACAGCGAGTCGCCATTGGTGTGGCACTGCACACAGATGTAACCATCTGCCACGGTCGAGCCTTGCGCTCTGCCGCGCAACATCCAGTCGTCCGCAGTCTGCTTGTTGTGTGGGTCATGGCATGAAGAACATTCAATACCGGTGTTACCGGCAACAGGGCCAGCCGTCGGGGCGGTGCTACCAGCTTGATTGTATAGCTTGACATACGAATTCTCAGAATTGGCATTCGTTATGTAATGGACGCCAGGAGTACCGGCTTTAGCACCGCCAACCGTGGTCGCACTCACCTGGTGCGCTGCACTGGTAGGCCTGTAACCACTGACAACTGCAGCTGTGGTTACGCCGTTGTAAATGGCGCCTGCCTGGTCAGGGTAGGGAATACCAACAGGGTGTGTGCCGACAATGTTGCCACCCGAGCCGATGACAAAGGCTGGCCTTGAGTCAGAACCGGAAAAGGTTCCGCCGGGAACTTGACCGACCTTGAAGGTGTTGTAAACGACGTTATTTTTGCCTTTGTACCAGGCGACGTCACCAATAGCGACCGAAGCGTCGTGGCAAGCCAGGCACTTGACCGATGGGCCCGCGTTGGTTGCTGCGCCATCCAGAGTGGGATAGGATGTGCCAGCAGCGGTCTTGGCCTCATCCCAAGTGTAGGTTTGGGTGATTGAGCGCCTGTTCCACAACAGAGCAGTTTTTACTGCACTGTGCGGCGTGTGGCAGTAGGTGCACAGACCGACGGCCACTGTTCCTGCTGACGGAATGAAATTGGCGCGATTAATGAAGTCGTGACGACCGTTGATCAAGCCAGCGCCACCATCCGATGCAATGGCGGCTCCGCAGGTTGCCAGCGCCATGCTGACAGCCAGGACACTTTTTAAAACTTTCATGACTAAATACTCCTATGTTTAAATTTACTGTCCCGGTACAGCCCCGGACGTGATAACACAAGCAAGTAGCAGGCCAGATGCTGCTGCCACTGGGTAAAAACCGCATTTAGCCCGTCAAGGCACGCAAGTGGCCACGAAATGGTTTCGTTTTTGTAACCTGTTTCAGCAAACATTTGGGTCAATGTCACCTTTTTGTAACCTCATGAAAAAGGGCGCTGACTGCAAAGTCAACGCCCCGGCGGCAGGTGAATGCTGAAGGTTTATTTGGCAGGTGCGGCCGCTTCGGCTGGGGCCTGGTTGTCTTCGGCCTTGGTGTTGACGAGTTGGTACACATTGACCCGGTGGTTAAGCGCATCAGAGACATAAATGCGGTTATTGCGGTCGATGGTCATGGCCGTGGGGTTTTGCATGAGCCCAGGGTAGGTGCCTCGGCCAGCAAAAAACATCAGCATCTGGCCCTTGGGGTTAAACATTTGCACATTGCTCCAGGCAGCATCGGCCACATAAATATTGCCAAAGCTGTCAGCAGCGACGCCCTTGGGTTTGTCAAACTGGCCAAGGGCCGTGCCGCGTTTGCCAATGACCCGGACAAATTTGCCGTCAGGGTCGAACATCTGCACACGCGAATTGAGCGTGTCAGCCACATACAAATTGCCGGTGGCATCCACGTTAATGAAGGTGGGGAACAAAAAAGAACCCTCAATGGAACCAATTTGCTTGCCAATCTTGCCCAGCTGTTTGCCCTGCAAATCAAAAATCTTGACACTGTGCTCATCCGAATCGACCCGACCGCTGTCGGCCACATACAGTTTGCCGCGCGGGATGTCGATGGCCAGCCCGACCGGCCGGTTCATGGTGGGTTCGGTAATGAAGCGCAGGGGCTTGCCCGTGGGGTCGAATACGCTGACACCTTTTTTGAAGGTCTCGGCCACGTAAATGTTGCCGGCGCCGTCGAGCGCAACGCCCATTGGCCCCCCCAGCGGGGCACTCGGACCGCCAATTTTCAGAAAGCTTTTCTTCTCGAAGTCAAAGCCAAATACCGCCAATTGGGTATAGTCGGCAACATAAAGACGCTTGCCGTCTGCAGACACAGCCAGCCCCATGGGATCGAAAATTGTGTTGGTAGAAGAACTTACGCCAGCAACAAAGTTGAGCATGCTTTGGCTGGCGGTTTCGTTGATGCCCACGTCTTTGTCGCTCTTGAGCGTACGGATGAACTCGATGCGGGCCAGTTCAGGCGGTTCCGGCCAGACCAGGCGCGTCTCCTCTTTTGCCACCTCCGTGGCGCAACCGGCCATCAGCGCCACCAGGCCTGCCAGCGCCAATGCGCTAGCAGCACGAAACAGGCGCTGCTGCGCGTGACGGCGGGGTTGGCGTTGCGGTGCCGGTGCCGTATCAAGGTCATGGGCCAGGGTATGAGACAGGATGGTCATGTGTGTGCTTTCAAAAAAAAATTTGCTGGAGCTATTTTGCCATTTTCCAAAAAAGCCACTTGCCGGTTGGCGAGATAAATCGCTAATTGGCTGGGGCGGTAGGGATTGCTTCACTTGCGTTCGCAATGACCTGTTGCAGCGCCGCCAAGCTGAGCTGCGGGTACATCGGCAGGCTCAAGACCTCGCGGTGCAGTTGTTCGGCAACGGGAAAGTCGCCACTCTGGTAACCGGCATCGGCATAGGCTGGCTGCAAGTGCGGCGGGATGGGGTAGTGCACCAGCGTGCCAATGCCAGCTTGCGCCAGGTGCTGCTGTAGCGCGTCGCGCTGACTGGTGCGCACCACAAATAAATGCCACACCGGGTTGGCCCAGGCGGGCACCACGGGCAGCACCAAATCACTGGCAGCCAGGCCAGCAGCATTGGCCGGCGCGCTGGCAGCGTGGTCATCGAGGTGCGTCGGAGCACTGCCCGCCAGGCCATCAAGGTAAGCCTGCGCGAGCTGCTGGCGCGCGGCGTTCCAGGCATCGAGGTGCGGGAGTTTGACGCGCAGCAGCGCGGCTTGCAGCTCGTCGAGCCGCGAGTTGAAGCCTTTGAATTCGTTGTGGTACTTGGCGCGCGAGCCGTAGTTGCGCCAGGCCCTGAGCTGGTCGGCCAGTTGCGCGTCGTTGGTGGTGATGGCGCCGCCGTCGCCCAGCGCGCCCAGGTTTTTGCCGGGGTAAAAACTGAAGCCCGCCGCGTCGCCCAGATTGCCGGCACGTCGGCCTTTGTAGCGCGCCCCGTGCGCTTGCGCGGCGTCTTCGATGACTTTGAGGTCATGCTGGCGCGCGACGGCGTTAATGGCGTCCATGTCGGCTGGCTGCCCGTACAAATGCACGGCGATGATGGCGCGGGTGCGCGGCGTGATGGCCGCCGCAAGGCGCGCTGGATCCAGGTTGTAAGTGGCGGCCAGCGGCTCCACCGGCACCGGTTTGGCACCGGCCTGCGACACCGCCAGCCAGGTGGCAATGTAGGTGTTGGACGGCACGATGACCTCGTCGCCCGCGCCAATGCCGTAGCCCCGCAAAATCAAATGCAGCGCGTCAAGCCCGTTGCCCACGCCCACGCAATGGCGGGTGCCGCAGTAAGTGGCAAATTCGGCCTCGAACGCCTCTACCTCGGCACCCAGAATGTAGTTGCCAGTGGCGAGCACACGGTTAAACGCCGCCTCCAGCTCGCTCTGGAGCGCCAGGTGCATGGGCTTGAGGTCAAGAAACGGGACTTTCATGCGCCTGCTTTGACGGCGGCCAGAAAGGCGTCGTAGTCGCGAATGTAATCGCTCTCGCTGTAAACCTCGGAGGCCAGCACCAGGCAGACCGAGCCCGACGAAAAGTTGTCGAGGTCGCGCCACATCATCGGGCTCACATACAGGCCATAGTGCGAGCGGTTCATGTGAAAGCGCTTTTGTTGCTGACCGTCGTTGAGCACCACGTCAAAACTGCCCGAGATGGCAACGATGAATTGGTGCAGGTTCTTGTGCGCATGCGAGCCGCGCTCGGAGCCGCCTGGCACGTCGTAAACATAGTAAATGCGCTTCATGTCGAACGGTATGTGGACCGAGTTTTCGACAAAAGAAAGGTTGCCCTTGGGGTCGTGAATGACGGGCAAATCAATGAGTCGGCAGCTACTGATGGGCATCTGGCACCTCGGTTTTTTTGTTGGCTGTAAAAATGTACCTTGATAATACAAAGGTGAGCGGCACCGTGACCATAATGGCACCCAGCGGCGCCAGCCAGGTGGCCAGCCCGACCACTTCGACCAGCCCCAGCACCAGGCCCATGCCCAGCACGTACTGCGCGCCATACACCAGCGGAAAGCGGGCCAGGGTTTTGAGCGTCATGCGGGTCCTGAAGACAAACCCGGCGTTGAGCACATAGCTGATCAAGATACCGATGACGAACACCACCGAGTAAGCCAGCTGGTAGCTCATGAACTGCAAAAACAGCAGGTACAGCACGTAGGTGACGGCCGTGTTGAACAGCCCGCTCATGAGAAAGCGCGCAAAGGCCAGGTTAAACCTCATGAGGCAACGTCTGCTTGACGCCTACCAAAGCACATCTGCACCGAAGCCGGCAAAGGCACCATCACAAGTCACCAGCTTGGCTTTTTCGAGCTCGCTTTGTGCGGCCAGCATGCGATCGAACGGGTCACGGTGATCATGGGTGTAGCTACCGGCACGCATGCAGTGCTGCCAGGTGATGGGCAGATGTTCAAAACCATCCTGCTCGACGAGCGATGCGAACCGTTTGAGCGCGGTGGCTGCCATGGCCAGCTTTCCCAGCCTGTACTTGGTGGCTATTTCCCAGACGCTTGCGGCGCTGACCAGTACCGAGTTGCGCTCGTCAGTAATGGCTGCGCGCGCCATGGCGGAAAGCTGCTTGTCGTCGGTCCACCACCAAAGCAAGGCGTGGGTATCGAGCAGCAGTTTCATGGGGCCTGCCAGGCCGCCAATTCGGCCTCTGGCAATCCATCAAAAAACGCAGCTTCTACTGGCCCCAACTGCGACAGCCGACCAGGGCGGCGCTGGCTTACGACAGGCGCCAAGGGCATCAAGCGCGCATAAGGCTTACCGGCTTTGGCCAGGATAATTTCCTGGCCGGTGTGCGCCCGCTCCAGCAATTTAGAAAAATGCGTTTTGGCATCGTGTACGTTGATGATGTTTTGCGCTGTCATGGTGAAGGTGAATTGGACTAAATAAATGGACCAAGTTTAGACGCAATGCGACGGTTTGTTCAATCGCGAGGACAACCTGTTTTTGCCATGACGGGGATCTTTCACTTTAATAGACCTTTTCAATCACGGTTTCGGGCCGCATGTTGGTTTCATCAAAGATGCGCCACAGGTATTCGCCGATCACGCCGAGCATGAGGATGATGAGGCCGAGCAAAAAGGTGATCAGCGTGACGATGGTCGGAAAACCGGCCACCGGGTTGCCGTCGATCAGGGCATAAATAATGATGTGCATGCCATAGACGAAGCTGAGCACGGATACTGTCAGGCCGATGACTGAAATGGTGCGGATGGGCGTCACGGAAAAGCCGAGCATCACGTCCAGAAACGCCTTGATTTTCTTGGACAACGTCCATCTGGACTTGCCGTGGCTGCGGGGCTGGCGATGGTAGGGAATGACCTCGGGCTGGTAGCCGAGCCAGTAGGCCAGCAGCGCGGGGTAGGAGTTTTTGGCGCTGTTGAGCATGGGCGCCAGCATGGCTTTGTCCATCAGGCACAAATCGAAACCGCCCTGCGGGTAGTCTTTCATGACCATCAGGCGCAACAGCTTGTAATAGAGCTTGGAAGACAGTTTTGACAGGAAGGGGTCATCGCGCGAGACGCGCTCGAAGATCACGAACTTGGCGCCGGCCAACCAACGCTTGACCGCTTCGAGCAACAAGGCGGGCGGGTCTTGCAAGTCGGCGGCCAGGTCTGAAAAGCAGTCGCCGGTGACAAAGCGAAAGCCGGTTTTCAGGCAGTGCTCGGCGCCGAAATTGCGCGTGAGCTTGACCACCCTGGTGGCGGGCCGACGCTCTTTGAAGGCCAGCAGTGTGGCCAGTGATTCGTCTTTGGAGCCGTCATCGACAAAGATCAGCTCCAGCCCAACAGCGAGCGCGTCAAGCTGCGCCTCGAGCTTCTGTAGCTCGTCAAAGAGCGCTGGCAGGCTGCCCGCATTGAAGTAAACCGGCACCACGATGGAGAGTGTTTTAGGATGCATGGCAAAGTTTGATTTCATAAAACTCATGGGCGACCCCGCCGCCGCCAAAGCCGGATTTGAATCGGTACAAGCCGTCGTTGAGCACCTGGCCGTCTTGCTCGTTGCTGATACCGAAGTCAAAGTAACGGGCGCCGGCTTGTTGCGATTCTGTGATGGCGGCGTCGAAGACGGCGTCAAGCGCCGACACTTCGTAGGCGCGTTCGCTGGCGCCAACGTATTGAAGGTGCCAGACTGATTTGGCATTGAACATGATGACACCGGCCTCGACGCAGCCCGCGATCAGGGCGCTACGGATAAAAATTTGCTCTGGAAATCTGCTCATGAGAAGGACCAGCTCCGGCAAATCGTGCACCGGAATGGCGCTATGTTTACGGGCCAGGTTGTTCGTGATCACTGCCCACAGTTCATCAAGCAAGCCGGGGTCGCTCGACAAAGTCACCTGTTTTTGTGTTTTCTTGAGTTCTCTTTGGCGCCGACCACTGGCAGGCGGGCGCGCGGCTAGATCAATGGCACAGGAAAGGTCGCACCGGACGCGTTGCGCGCCGAGCCTGAACAACGCATACACATCGTCCTGCGCTGGCTTGCTGGTAAAAATGTGTGGCACGGCCTTGTAAAGCAGCCGCTGGTAACCCAGGTTTTGGTAGTGCGCAGTCAAAGTGGTCAAGGCCCGCAGCATGCGCGCGCCGTCGAGCCAGCCAGGGTGTACCACACCGCCAAACGTGCTGCCCGGATGGCTCACCACCAAACCGGGGTCGGCAAGCGACTGCGCCGCCGGGAATACGCCTCTGACCCTACCTGCATCCAAGATCAGTACCGAAGCGTCTTTGAACCGGTCGCCATGGTAGCTCAGGAACCGGCGCGTGTGCAGCAGCGTGCCGTTGACCGAACCGGCGCAGCATCGCTCCCAGGCCGATTCATGGTCTGGGCTGTACGGAACAATCTGGAGGCTCACGCGTTTGGGCTTTCGAAGTGATTTTTGTCATTGCAGACGGCAAACATTGTAGATTTCAGCACCCATGCCAGGAAGGTGCTTCTGCATTTTGTCCAGTCCGTCGAGACAGTTTTTGTCAATAATGCCGGTTGACAGCAGCTCATTCATTTGCGCATGGGTAAAGGGTTTAATGAAATATGAGCCGGATTCAACGACAGAAAATCCGTTATGGGTCAGCAGTTTGTTGAATGTATCCGGATCATAGGAATTTTGTCTTTGAAACAGTTTGTCATGCCCCGATTTTTGATTGATGCTTTCAATAATGCCCATTTCATAGGCCAGCAGTCGGTGAAATGATTTGATATTAGGCACGAAAGAATAGACAAGGGTATTTTTTGTCGCTATTTTCCTGACCGCCTGCAGCACAGCTTCGGGGTTTTTTATTTCATGTAAAAAACCGCCGATGACAATGAAATCAAAAAATTCCTCTTGCAGTTTGTCGGTTATATTTTCAATCAAATCATTTATAACGAGTATGTTGCCATATTCATTGGCATTGGCGTTGGCCAGTGCCATTTGGTAAAACAGAGTGCCAGGCTCAACCACCACCATTTTGGTGAAATCCCTGATTTCCATGAAAAGCGGATCGGCACCACAGCCGATTTCCAGGAACTGGCTGTGCGGGTATTTTTTGACAATTTCAAGTATATTTTTCTTGCGATACTCGCGCACGATGTTCTCAAAAGGTAACTCCATGTAATTATTTTCATAGTTTTCAACGCCAGTTAAACTGGTTTGTGAGCGTATTTTTTGCATGATTTTTACAAAGCTTTTTGGATAAAAGACTGAATGATCTGAAAGAAATAATCCACATCAGCTTCCGTGAGATTTTGATGACTGGGAACGAAAAAAGCATCTTCGCCATAAAACACACTAGCCTCAATACCGTGCCGCCACAATTCGGTTTTCAAGGCCGGCAGGTCCCGAATAATGCCTTTGTTTCTGATCATCATTGCAACCGGCACGGTAAGCTTGTCTTGTTTAAAGCGCTCTTCAAAGCCCAACTGCCTGAAGCGCTCAATACCATACTCGAATATTTTCTTTCTTTTGGTCAGTAATTTAGCGAGATCAGGAATTTCGCGGTTTAGCACCTCCGTTAAATTAGCTTTGGTTTCAGCATCAATGGCAGAGACATGGGAACATGGTGTGTTGCGGTTATCAATCAGTAGCCCACCCATGGGAACTGGAAAGAATTTGGAGAAACTGTAGGTGGAAAAATCACCATAGGTTCCAACACGCCCGGCTGTGTTTTGGCTAAAAAAGGTGGTGCAACAATCTTCAATGATCGGCAAACCCAAAGCAACCAGCACATCCATGTCGGGATAGATATGACCAAACTCATGGTTGACCAGGAGGACTTTGGTTTGCGGCACGATTACCCTGTTCCACTGGCAAATCTTTTCGATTTCCTTGGTGACACAGCCACTGATATAAAAGTTCTGACTGGTGGTGATAATAGTAACCAAGTCGGATGGTTCAAGATGGTATGATCGCAGCGCTATGCTGATCGCTTCGCGCCCGGTTGTGGTGTAGCAAATATTATTGCCGAATCGTTTACGAAAGTAATTACCAGCAACGTCAATGGTGCTACCTGACTTTCCTTTCAAGCCACATCCGTTGAATATACCAGTTGCCGTGTAAGGACTTATTCTGTACCTCAGAACATTGTTTGGATTAGTGTGAATTTCCGACATGGAATTTATTTTGTTGAAACGCTACTTAAAATGAATGCATTAAAAAGACGCTATTTTCTTGGCCTACTACTCAATGCCATCTATTTACCACTGCTAACGGCGTGTAACCCATCTCCAAATAATCCCCGAGAGAAGCGGATGATTCTTTCCTTTTTTCTTGATGATACAAATCCCCAAGACGCTGATGCTGCGGCATTTTTGGAATTTATAAATTATTGCAATACATACGGCATCAAGGGTGAGTCGAGCTTTATACCTGCAGCCAGTGGAAAATCAATCATCAGAGCGCATGATCAAAACGATGCTAAATTTATTGAATATGTAAAATTGGCTTGGTCAAAGGGTATTGATACCCATATGGAACTGATGACGCACAATACGCTTTTTAATTTTGAAACAGGCTTTAGAATTGATAATGATGTTCATGAAGGACCTTGGCTCTATGAGCCTCTGGTTACCTTAAATGAATACCAGAAATATTTCTCTAATATTATCGAGGAAGCAGATAAAGTCGGTGTCAAATACACCGGCTTAACCTGGCCGGGTTGTGGCTACGACGTCTGTATTAAAAGATTTGCTGAACTGAAGGCAGAGGGGAATCTTAAAATAAATCAGGCGGCATATGAAGCACTTCTTAACTTGGCTAAAAATGACAAATTCAGAGGCAGGGTTGTTTCTATATTTCATGAAGCTAATGAAAATAATTTTGGAATTTTCAGAAAAGCGGTTGACGGAAAATATGGCGTCTATGATCTGATGCCTAATGCCTTAGATTATTTTGGTATTTGGGAAAACTCTATCGAAATGGTTAATCCAGATTACTATATTACTGAGGACGGCAAATCAGGAATCATAATTAAACATCTTCAAAACAATGAGCCTTACTGCATGTGGCACATGCATTGGCAGGGTTTAAATCCAGGTAACGGCGTTGGATGGCAAGCCTTCAAAAAAGTAACGGGCCGTATCAGGCAGCATTTGTCAGATAAGGTGATTTGGATGCGCCCAAGTGACATTGTCAGAGCGTATCACGATGCGAACGGGTGGGGCTTTGCTGCCAATGTTTAGTCATCGTAATCGGCAACGGCAGCTACGGCAGCAAGCAGCCGGTGGGTTTCAGCCGCGCAACGCTTTGCTGTAGTTACCAGCACGGGCACAAATGCGTGGCCACTGCGCAGGGCGCTTGCCAGCACTGCCAAAACGCGAAACAAAAGCGTCAAGGCGTTCGGCCAAAATAGGGTCCGCTTCAATCTTTTGCGCCCTCTCTACAGTGAACAGATCACCAAACAGACGGTCATCTGTGTGGTGCAGATGTTGGCAGGCTTTTTCGGTCACGCGCGCCAGGAATGCAAGGCGCGCGGTTTGGTCTGGCGTGATTTTCATAAGCGTATGCCCTCTGCCAGCGCAATCGCGTGAATCGGCAAAAATTTCAGGTTAGGGGCCTTGATGAGCACGTCCACCTTGCGGCCATACATGGCTCGTGATACCTGGGCAGCAAGCCGTGCCGAAAGTTGCGCCGGTTCAGCCACTGCCTCGTCGAGTTCCAACATGAGGTCCACATCGCCACCCCGGGCATCGTCACGAACCCGCGAGCCAAACAGCCAGACACGCGCAGCACCGCCAGCAAGTTGAGACACACCGTTACGAATGGCGAGGATTTGTTCAGGGGTTATGCGCATGGGTCGATATTATGCGCAGCACTCACGGTCTTTGTTCGTCCTTGCTGAGTTGCTCAAAGCGGCTGCGCGATTGCTGAGCCTGCGCCACGTCGCCCAGCGCCTCATGCGCCAGCGCGCGCGCCAGCCAGGGCTGTGGGTGATCAGGGTAATCATCGATGACCCACTGTGCATCGACGAGCATGTGGCGCCAGATTTCGCGTTTGTCGATGGCGTTGGCCGGGGCCAGGGTGCTGCGCACAAAGAGCAGGCCGGCATCTTCGACGCTGACCAGTTGCCAGCTGTCGTCTGTGGCGAGTGGCAGCATCAGGTCGATCAGACGGCCAGAGTACGACATCAAGGTGGGGGCAAAGATGGCGTCGATGCGGTAGCTGGCGAGGTAATTTTGCCAACCGGGTTCGGCCTGAAAAATGCGGTCGTGCAGGTCAGCGGCGCGGTTCATGGCGGTGTCGTGGCTGTCGGCAAAGACGCTGGCTTCGCGCCCCAGCGCCCAGGCCAGGTAGCCGCCATAGTCGATGAAGTTGAACACGCGTGCGGCTGGCACATGGCTGCGCAGGTAGCTGGCCGCCTGCTCCGGGAACACGTTTGGCACCGGGCCGCTGCCCCAGTCGCCGCGCCAGAGCGGGAACGCCAGCAAAAACACCAGCGGCACAGCCGTGGCAGCACGCGTCAGCCAAGTGGGTAGTGTTTTGGGCCAGGCGTGCAAGGCCAGGCGCACCAGCGGAATGGCGAGCATCAGGGCAAACAGACCGATGTTGCGCGCATAAAGATAGGTCAGGCCACCAAACAGCGCCAGCAAAAGGCCTGCCGCTATACGGTACTTGGGCGCAAATAGCACCGCCAGAATGGACAGCAGCACCAGCACGATAAAAGTGCTGCCAAAGGGCGTGGCCATGATGGGCTGGTACTCGGTGACAGCATACAGCAGGTCGGGGTTGTTCAGGTCGGCCAAATGGCTGCTCACCGGCAACGTTACCTGGCTCCAGCCGTAGGGGTTCAGGCAGGCCAGCAGCAGTGCGGCGATAGCACTACCCGCCAGGGCTACGCTGGCCTGCAGACGGCTCAGACCTGGCGGCGGTGCGCGCAGGGCCTCGATGCCGTAGGCACCAATCAGCGGCACCAGCATCAGGCTGGAGGGATGAGCCTGGCTCAACACCAGGGCGCTCACCGGGATGGGGATGAGCTGGCGCCATTGGCCGGAAGCCATGAAGCGTTCCAACGCCCAGAAGGTAATGCCCAGCGCTAAAAACAGCACCATCTCGGCGCGGTATTCGGTGCGCACCCTGAAGGCCCAAGCGACGACTGCGAGCGCCAGCAGCGCCGCCGGGTGCAGCCACGACCTGCGGCCGAGCGCCGCCGCGTAGGCAAACAAAAGCGCGCCGGTGGCCAGCGCCGCATTGAGCAGGGCCATGCCGGGAAAACCGGCCGCTGTGTAGGCCAGGTGCTGGATGAGGCCGAAGCCCCATTCAATGTAGTTGGTGGGCTCACCCTGCAGCGGCAGCAGGTAGAACATGGTTTTTGGCAGCGTTCCAGTGGCTGCCATCTCGCGCCCCACAACCATGTGAAACCAGAGGTCGTAGTCGTGAATTTGCCGGTAAAAGAAGAACAGCAAAACGGCGCCCAGCAACGCCGACTGGGGCTTGAAGGCAGCGCGGCTAGTGGGCTCTGAGGTGATGGGCATGGGCAAAGTGATGGGGTTTTTGGGATCGTACCCGAAATGATTTGAGACTTGCCAGGCGCCGGATTGCGCCATTGTTAGTCAAGTCAGGTCGATTGGAACCCCAGGGCAAATTTGTTCTTTCGCTATGCTGTTGATTTGCACCATCATGGATTGCGTCACTGCGCTCGCAACGACGAAAAGGGTGCAACACCTCGTTAACGTTTTTGCGCAATTTCAGACAAAAGATACAAAAATCGCGCACTCAAATCTGTTTTTTCGCATAATGACCGCATGAACATTGAGAACGAAGATTGGGTGGGCGGGGCCTGGCTGGTGGCCACTTATGGCATTGTGCTGGTCTTGCCATTGGCCGTCGTCAGCCGCATTGGTGGCCGCCGCGCTAGCTCTACCGCTGAGGGCATCACCACCGAGACCCACGTGCAGAGCATGCGCCCGGCCACGGGCTTGCGTGGGCACTTGACGTTTCACCTCAAACACGAGGTGCCAAACCTGGAGTTGCTGTCGAGGCTGTTTTGCATAATTGATCCGCAAGAGCTGGTGGCCTGGGCTGGCGACGAGCCCTCAGGCCAGTATGCCAGGCGGGCCGGTTTTTTGTACGAGTTCCTGACAGCCCGGCAGTTGCCACTGCGCGCTGAAATGGCAGGTGCTTATGTGGATGCCCTCGACGCGCAAAAACTTGTCGTGGCCTCACCAGCGCAGGCCGTGCTGCAGCGGCGCTGGCGCGTTCGGGACAACATGCCGGGCACGCGCGATTTTTGCCCGGTGATCCGTCAAACAGCCCAAGCGCTGACCATGATGGCGCTCGATGTGCCGGCTTTGCTGCAGCAGCTTGCCCTTGAGTTTGGCGACGAGTTATTGATGCGTTCTGCGGTATGGATGACGCTGCGCGAAGGCAAAGCGAGCTTTGCCCTGGAGGGTGAGGCCGACCAACCAGCGCGCATCGGGCGCTTTGCCGATGCCTTGGCGCACCGCTGCGGGCAAGGCGCACCGCCGCTGGACCATGCCACGCTGGCCGAGTTGCAATCTGACTCGCCGCTGCGAGAGTAGCGTGGCTATCTGTCGGGGACAGTTTCACATTGGCGTTTTCAGCAGCAGTTTCAAGATTTTTGGCCACCGCCTTGTCTAGACCAAGCTGAATGCTGATGGCTTATTTGGCCCTTGGGGTTAAACATTTGCACTTTGTATTTTGGACGGCCTCGGTTAAAATGTGCGCATCTTTTAATGCGCATTTGGAGTCAGTATGCCTGCCATGCAATCCACCGCACCTCAACGCAGCGTTCGGGTGCGTCAGCCTTTAAGGAAGGCCACCAATTTGAGTCTGAGCGTCGATGTACTCGAGGCAGCCAAGGCACTTGAGCTCAATATTTCGCAGGTTTGCGACAGCTATTTGCGTCAGTTGGTGATGCAGGAACAGGAGCGCCGTTGGCGCAGTGAACACGCCGAGTTCATTGCGGCCTATAACGCCACGATCGAAACCGAAGGCTTGCCGTTGGATCAGTGGAGAACTTTCTGATGGCTCGTTTTGATGTGTATGCCAACTCTGGAGCGCATGCCAGTACCACGCCGTATTTGCTGGATATTCAAAGCAATTTGCTCGACGGTCTGGACAGTCGCATGGTCATTCCGCTGCGGCGCCTGGATGCCTTTGCAAAAGTCAAACTACCCGTTCGATTAACACCTGTAATCACTGTCCTTGGTCAGGATTGCTTGCTGGAAACGCCCAAAATGGGCGCCGTGCCAAAGCATGTTTTAAAAGACCTGATCGCCTCATTCAGCGATGACCACGCGCGCATTACCGCCGCCTTGGACTTCTTGTTTCAAGGCTACTGAACAATTCGCCAACTGCGCAATTTACGGGCGAAAAACTTCCTCCAAACTGGCTGCGTCCAGCACGCGCTCAGCCCAGCGCTCCAACTGCACCCACGTCGCAGCAGTAATTTGCGCAACGATTTCGCTCGGCAAGGCACCAAAGCGTCGGACTAACAAGCGCCGCAACAAGAGCCCTCCGCCCTTCTCCTCGCCCTTTTGCTGATGCTGCTGGGCCCAGGTGTCGGATCGTTCGGCTAATGTCATTTAACGGGATGTGCGCCTGTTGCCATCAAAGAAGAATTGCTGCAAGGCACCGAACAGGAAAAAGGCAGCAGCCTTTTAAAAGGTGTGCTGAACCTCGCTTTGAAGCGCTAGCAGGCCGCTGGTAAATACGCGGTTTAATTTTGGCTGTTCACGAACAGGGCCAGGCATGGCCTGGAAGTACTGCCCAAGCTGAGGTTTTTAGGGTCGTAAGCAAATTTATTGGCAGGCGGCCGGGCGTATGATCACCGTATTGTTAGACAAGTCAGATCGATTGGAACCCCATGAAATTCATCTCGCGCCTGCTGTGTGGCTTGGCCCTTTTTTCTTCTCTGGTGTCGGCTGCGCTGGCTGTAGAAGCCACGGTAGTCAAAGCCGACAACACTCTGAGTTACACCTTTATCGAGATCGAGCGCGACGGCAAGCCGCTGTGGCTGGCCTCTGATGTGGTCGTGCTCAAGCCCGGCGACCGCATCAGCTTTGACGAAGGTTTCATCATGATGAATTTTTTCAGCAACGATCTACAGCGCAGCTTTCCCAACATGACGTTTGTGGAAAAGGTCAAGGTGATTCCCGAAAAATGAGGTAGTGCGCCATGAAAAAGCTGCTGGTTTTTTGTGTGGCCGTATTGCTCGCTGCGGGCACAGCCCTGGCACAAGGTGGCGTGAAAAAGAAAAGACCGCCACCACAAGATTACGGCAAGGTGGTCATCAATAACCATTCGGCCAATCTCAACTTGGCGCCGGTGGTGTTCAACCATTGGCCTCACCGCTCCAAATACACCTGCAGGCTTTGCCACGTGGACATTGGCTTTGCCATGAAGGCCAACGAGACCAGCATCACGGCAGATGACAATGCCAGTGGCAACTACTGCGGCACCTGCCACAACGGTCAGATGATGTTTGCCGGCGAACGCATTTTTGCTGCCTGCCCGGCCAAGGCCACGGAGGCGGCGGCCAAAGACCCAACTGTGGCGCAGCGCTGTAGCCGCTGCCATGCAACGAGCGTGGAAGTCAAGCTCAAAAACGACTTTGCCGAATTCACCGCCAAGTTCCCCAAACAGCGCTTTGGCAACGGCATTGACTGGATCGCCACCGAGGCCGCCGGGCTGGTGACGCTGATCGACCGGCTGGACGGCGTGTCGAGCAAAACCAAGCCTTTTGTCAACCCGGTGGACGCGATCATCTCGCCGCACGCCTATGGCATGCCTGACATCCTCTTTTCCCACGACAAACACGGCGTGTGGAACGGCTGCGAACTGTGCCACCCCGACCTGTTTCCATCGGTGAAAAAAGAGGCCAAGCAGGCCTATTCGATGAACGAGATTTTTGACGGCAAATACTGCGGCGCCTGCCACGGCAAGGTGTCGTTCCCGATGATGGATTGCGAGCGCTGCCATTCGAAGCCGGTGATGTAGGGGGCAGAGACTTCGTCACTGCGAGCGTAGCGCGGCAGTCCATGCGGCTTGATCCAAAGCAATGCCTCATGCCGTCAGCATTCAGTTGGGTCTGCCGCTGTAGGATAGCGGGCGAACTTTCCTGAATGGAGCTTTGCGATGTTTTGGCAATTGGTTTTACGGCACGGCAAAAGGCTGTTGCTGGGCGTTTTTGTGTTTGCTTGGCTGCCGCTGCTGGCGGGCGAGTTTTGGGATTTGCCGCCAGCGCCGCCGCCAGAGGAGTTTGGTAATTTGCTGATCAACCGCACGGCCAGCAAAAGCGCCGTGAAGCCGGCGGTTTTTTCACACTGGCTGCATCGGCGCAAGTTTTCGTGCCGCATTTGCCACTCCGAGTTGGAGTTCAACATGAAGGTCAACACCACCGAGATTACCGAGGCGGCCAACCAAAGCGGCCAGTTTTGTGGCACCAGCGGTTGCCACGATGGCAAGGTGGCGTTTGGCCACACCATTGACGCTTGCGATAAATGTCACAACGGCAACGTGTCAGTCGGCAACGCGCGTTTTGCCGAGCTGGCCAAGCTGCCCACCGCGGGTTTTGGCAACAGGATCGACTGGGGCAAGGCGCTGAACAAGGGATTGACGGTGCCAGCCCGTCACCTCGCCATCAAACCGGTGAACGAGATGGCATTCAAAGACATTTTGGTGCTGGAGTCGGAATGGGCCGGCACGCCGCCCGCCGTTTTCCCGCACCGGCCGCATACCTGGCTGCTGGACTGCAGCAATTGCCACCCCGACATTTTCAACATCAAGAAAAAGACCACGCTGCATTTTTCCATGACGGCCAATTTACAGGGCGAGTTTTGCGGCGTGTGCCACACCAACGTGGCCTTTCCCATGGCCGACTGCAAACGGTGCCACCCGGCTATGGAGAATTAAAAATAATGGGGGTCAGATTCCAATTAATTCGTACAGCACGACTGAATCAACGTCAATTCAAACCACAGCAAAACGCTGATTCAGGTAGCTGATGATGGCGCCCGACTCGAAAAGCCACTGGGCTTGACCGGTGGCATCAGTGATCTTGAGGCAGGGAACTTTCACCACGCCGCCACCTTTGAGCAGATCGTCGCGATTTTGTTGGTGATGTTGCGCGTCGCGGCGCTCAATGGGCAGGGACAGGCGTCGCATTTCCTGGCGCACCTTGATGCAAAACGGGCAGGTGGTGAACTGGTACAGCACCAGGCTCTGGCACTGCTGGTTGACGGCTTGCTGCGCCGCCGCCGCGCGCACCACACCTTTGGGCCGGGTGACAAATTCCCACAGTTGCATGAAGGGGCCGAGCACGATACGCAGGGTTCTGAAAAAGGCTCTGATGATGGTTTTCATGGGTGGCATTGTCTCAGGCATTGCCGTCGTCTGTCTTGGCGAGCCCCCGAAATCAGGCCAGATGCAGGCACATGGGCATTGACCCTGTTACTGCGAGCGCAGCGGGGCAGTCCATGCAGCCCGAAAGTCGTGGATTGACAAAGATCAAGCAAGCTCTGGATTTGGCTGCTTCGGTGCTTGTATCTTGAACTGGTTCAATTTTCTAAGCGACGGTAGCACCTAGACTTGCACACAAGCAAGGGAAAGCCCTTGGTATTGAATCGCAAAGATCCCATGAACATTTCCAGCGCCATCGTCTATTGCCGCACCGAGCAGGCGGCTGCATTGCGCGCATGGTTGGCCAAGCAAGCCGGTGTTGAGGTGCATGCCGCCACCGCAGACGGCAAGCTGGTCATCAGCATCGAGGCCGATGACGACCGCAATGCCGCAGCCACTTATGAAGCCATCGAGCGCACCGAAGGCGTGCTGTCGATGGCGCTTGTTTTTCAGCAAACTGAACCCAACCCAGAGCAGGAGTTATCGCCATGCAAGTCACCCGTCGAGAATTGATCAAAGCCAACGCCGTCACCGCGGCAGCCACCGTGATCGGCATCAGCGTGCCCGGCGCGCTGGCGCAAGCCGCAGCGCCCAGCGCCGATGGCGTGCGCTGGGACAAGGGCGTGTGCCGTTTTTGCGGCACCGGTTGTGGCGTGCTGATTGGCACCAAGGACAACCGCATCGTCGCCACCCAAGGCGACCCAGACGCGCCGGTGAACAAGGGGCTGAACTGCATCAAGGGCTACTTTTTGTCCAAGATCATGTACGGCAAAGACCGCCTGACACAGCCGCTGCTGCGCATGAAGAACGGCAAGTTCGATAAAAACGGCGAGTTCGCTCACATTACCTGGGAACAGGCCTTTGACATCATGGAAGAAAAGTGCAAGAGCGCGCTGAAAGCCAACGGGCCGCGCTCAATCGGCATGTTTGGCTCGGGCCAGTGGACTATTTGGGAAGGCTACGCTGCCGCCAAACTGTTCAAGGCGGGCTTCAGGTCCAACAATATCGACCCGAACGCGCGCCATTGCATGGCCTCGTCGGTGGCGGGTTTCATGCGCACCTTTGGCATTGACGAGCCGATGGGCTGCTACGACGACTTTGAGCACGCCGATGCCTTTGTGCTGTGGGGCGCCAACATGGCTGAGATGCACCCGATTTTGTGGAGCCGCATCACTGACCGGCGGCTGACCGCCAAACACGTCAAGCTCAACGTGCTGTCCACGTTTACCCACCGCTCGTGCGAGCTGGCTGACTCCGAGTTGCTCTTTCACCCGCAGTCTGACCTGGCCATTTTGAATTACATCTGCAACTACATCATCCAGAGCGGCTCGGTGAACGAGGCTTTTGTCAAACGCAATGTGAATTTCCGCAAGGGCGTGACCGACATTGGCTACGGCCTGCGCCCAAATCACCCACTCGAGCAGGTGGCTGGCAACAACGGTTACCCCGGCGCCGACGGCAAACCCAAGGGCAACCCGGGCGCGTCCGCGCCGATGTCGTTTGACGAGTTCAAGGCGTTTGTGAGTGAGTACACGCTGGACAAGGCGCACGAGATTTCAGGCGTGCCCAAAGACAAGTTGGAGGCGCTGGCCAAAACGTATGCCGATCCGAAGACCAAGGTGGTCTCTACCTGGACCATGGGCTTTAACCAGCACACGCGCGGCACCTGGGTCAACAACATGATCTACAACGTGCACCTGCTGGTGGGCAAAATCTCGGAGCCTGGCAACGGCCCGTTTTCACTCACCGGTCAACCCAGCGCCTGCGGCACCGCACGCGAAGTGGGCACTTTTTCCCACCGCCTGCCCGCCGACATGGTGGTCACCAACCCCAAGCACCGCGAAATTGCCGAAAAACTCTGGAAGCTCCCCGCTGGCACCGTGCCCGATTGGGTCGGGCTGCACGCCGTGGCGCAAAGCCGGGCCTTGAAAGACGGCAAGCTCAACTTCTACTGGACCACAACCACCAACAACATGCAGGCGGGCCCGAACATCAACGAGGAAATCTGGCCCGGCTTTCGCAACCCGGCCAACTTCATCGTGGTGTCAGACGCCTACCCCACGGTGTCAGCCATGGCGGCCGATTTGATTCTGCCGTCAGCGATGTGGAGCGAGAAGGAAGGCGCCTTTGGCAACGCCGAGCGGCGTACCCAGTTTTGGCGCCAGCAAGTGCGCGCACCGGGCCAGGCCAAGAGCGATTTGTGGCAGTACATCGAGTTTTCCAAGCGTTTCAAGGTCGAAGAGGTGTGGCCCGCCGACCTGATCGCCAAGGCGCCCGAGCTCAAGGGCAAGACGCTGTATGACGTGCTGTATGCCAACGGCCAGGTCAACAAGTTCCCGGTGCGTGAGATTCAACAAGGCTTCGACAACGACGAGTCGAAGGAACTGGGTTATTACTTGCAAAAAGGGCTGTTCGAGGAATACGCCAGCTTTGGCCGCGGCCATGGCCACGACCTGGCCCCGTTCCAAAGCTACCACCAGGCCCGCGGCCTGCGCTGGCCGGTGGTGGATAACAAGGAAACCTTGTGGCGCTTCCGCGAGGGTTACGACCCCTATGTCAAAAAGGGCGAAGACATCAGGTTTTACGGCAAGCCTGACGGCAAAGCGGTCATTTTTGCGCTGCCTTACCAGCCGGCCGCCGAACAACCCGATGCCGAATACGATTTGTGGCTCTCGACCGGCCGCGTGCTGGAGCATTGGCACACTGGCAGCATGACGCGGCGCGTGCCCGAGTTGTACCGCGCCATGCCCGACGCCTGGGTGTACATGAACGCAGACGATGCCAAAAAGCGTGGGTTGCAACGTGGCGACAACGTCAAGATCATTTCGCGCCGAGGCGAAGTCACCACCAAAGTGGAAACGCGTGGCCGCAACAAGATGCCACCGGGCGTGGTGTTCATGCCGTTTTTTGACGAGCACCGGCTGGTGAATAAGCTCACGCTGGATGCGACTTGCCCGATCTCGAAAGAGACCGACTTCAAGAAGTGCGCCTGCAAGGTGGTGAAGGCTTAAGGCTGCACCATGGCTCTCTCTCCCCAACGCCGCGAATTCCTGCTCGATACAGCCAAATTGGCCTGCGGTGTGGGGGTGCTCGGCCTTGGGCTCGGCCTGGTCAGCAAACAGGCCAAGGCCTTGCCACCGGGCGCCATCAGGCCACCGGGGGCCGGGCTGGAGGACGACTTTCAGGGCGCTTGTATCCGCTGCGGGCTGTGCGTGCGCGACTGCCCCTATGACATCCTGAAACTGGCCACCCTCGGGCAGCCCGTGGCCACCGGCACACCGTTTTTTGTAGCGCGCGCCAAACCCTGTGAGATGTGCGAGGACATTCCGTGCGTCAAGGCTTGTCCCACTGGGGCGCTGGATCACAGCCTCACCGACATCAAAAAGGCCAAAATGGGCCTGGCGGTGCTGGTGGACCAGGAGACCTGCCTGAATTTCTTAGGCCTACGCTGCGACGTGTGCTACCGCGTTTGCCCGGCCATCGACGAAGCCATCACGCTTGAGCTGCAACACAACACACGCACCGACAAGCACACGCGTTTTCTGCCCACCGTTCACTCCGAGGCGTGCACTGGCTGCGGCAAGTGTGAGGCCTCTTGTGTGCTCGAAGTAGCGGCTATCAAGGTCTATCCGATCAAGCTGGCCAAGGGCGAACTGGGTGCGCATTACCAATTGGGCTGGGAAGAAAAGCGCAAAGCCGGTGGCAAGTCGCTGGTGGACAACCGCAATCTGGTGGACTTGCCCGACCGCCTGCCGGACGGCGTGCAATTGCCCGGCCACTGGGACCCCGGCAGCGCCGCACCGGCCATGCCCGCACCCTTGTCCGATGAGGCACCGCGATGAGCCACGCAGCAATGAAACTGGCGCAGGAAGCCACTGAGGCCAAGGGCTGGTGGCGCGCGCACCGCTTTTTGGTCTTGCGGCGCGTGTCGCAACTGAGCATTTTGTTTTTGTTTTTGATGGGGCCGTGGCTGGGCTGGTGGCTGGTGAAAGGCAACCTGAATTACAGCCTGACCTTGGGCGTGCTGCCGCTGGCCGACCCACTGGTGCTGCTGCAGTCGCTGCTGACGCGCCATGTGCCCGAGCGCAACGCACTGCTGGGCGCCACCATCATCCTGCTGTTTTACTTGTTGGTGGGCGGGCGCGCGTATTGCTCCTGGGTGTGCCCGGTCAACCTGGTCACTGATGCCGCCAGTGCGCTGCGGCGCCGACTTGACATTCGCGGTGGCGCCGACCTGCCGCGCGCCACGCGCTACTGGATGCTGGTGCTGATTTTACTGCTGGCGGCTACCTCCGGCGGCATCGTCTGGGAGTTGGTGAACCCGGTGTCGATGCTGCCGCGCGGCCTGATGTTTGGCATGGGCGCGGGCTGGTTGCTGATTGGCGGCATCTTTTTGTTCGACCTGTTTGTCATGAAAAACGGCTGGTGCGGCCACCTGTGCCCGGTCGGCGCGTTTTACAGCTTGCTGGGGCGATTCAGTGTGGTGCGCGTCACGGCCAACCAGCGCGCCGCCTGCAACGACTGCCTGGACTGCTTTACCGTGTGCCCCGAGCAGCAGGTGATCAAGCTGCCGCTCAAGGGTGCCAAAAAAGGCGCCAGCCCGATCATTTTGTCGGGCAACTGTACCAACTGCGGCCGTTGCGTTGACGTGTGCTCCAAAGATGTGTTCACCTTGACGACCCGGTTCAAACCCAAACTTGACAGCAGCGCCCAAGCGCTGCCGAACCCTTGATTTCATTCGATTATTTCACCCGTGGAGACCCCCTCATGAAGAAGTTCCTCAAAGTTTCCCTGTTAGCCGTTTTGGCCGTGACGGTGGTGGCCTGCGCCAGCAGCGCGGTGCAGTTGAGCACGCTGCGCGACACCAGCGTGAGCAGCGCCGACAGCGCGCCTGACGTCAAAACTTACGCCGGCAAGCGACCCGGACAGTTCGCGTTGATCGAGCGCGGCTTTGTCAGCCAGCCGCCGCTGATACCGCACAACGTTGATGGCTTCGACATCAGTCAAACCGAAAACGCCTGCTGGGACTGCCACAGCAGCGACGAGTTCAAAGGCAAAAAAATGCCGATGGTGTCAAAAAGCCACCTGGTTCAAAACGTCAACGCCAAAGCCGACGAGCCAGAGCTCGACATGAGGCGCTGGCAATGTGACAACTGCCACGTGCCACAGGTGGACGCCATGCCGCTGGTGGGCAACGACTTCAAGACCAACTGACCAACGCATGAAGAACGCGGCTTTCGACGTTCAACAGCTGCTGTCGGCGCTGCCGCTTTTTAGCGACCTGTCGCTCTTGGAGCGCGAACGCATTGCCCAGGGCTGCCAGCTCAAGCGGATCGCCAGCGCAGACATGTTGTTTCGGGCGGGCCAGCCCTGCGAGGCGTTTTACGTGGTGGTGTCGGGGCAGATCAAGCTGTACGTGGCTTCGCCCACCGGCCAGGAAAAAGTGATCGAGCTGATTGGCCCGAGCCACAGTTTTGCCGAGGCCATGGGGTTCATGGGCAGCCCGCATGTGGTGAATGCGCAGGCGCTGTCGGACACGTTGCTGGTGTGCGTGAGCAAGCAGGCCGTGCTGAATGAAGTGGCGCGCGACCCGCGCTTTGCACTGCACATGCTGGCCGGCATTTCGCGCCGGCTGCATGGCCTGATTCAGGACGTGGAGGGCTACGCGTTGCAAGCGGCGTGCAGCGCCTCATCGGCTACCTGCTGCGCGATGGCGAAAGTGCCCAAACCGGTGTCAGCCACAGCACCAGCCTGACAGTGAATTTACCGGCCAGCAAGGCCACCATTGCTTCACTCTTATCGCTCACGCCAGAGTATTTTTCGCGGGTACTGCACGAGCTTGAAGCGCAGGGCCTGATTCAGATCGACAAGCGCGAGATCAGTATTCTGGATGTGGCACGACTGGCCAGCTTTGGTTCCAACTAGTTCGGTTGGGTGCTGCGGCGCACGCTATTTTTAGCGGTTCTTAAACTATATCAAGAGCCCTTGCTGAGCAGGCGCCTAAAGTCAAGCTTCATTAACTCTAGAGGATTGCCATGAAGCAGATCGTTCGAAGCGCAGCGCATTCAGTGTGGGCTCTCGCCTGCCTGCTGACGCTGTCGCTAGCCAGCCCGGCCTGGGCAGCAGATGCGGTGGTCGCCACCAAAACGGCGGCCGATACAGCCGCAGGCAAAAAGTGCCTGACCTGCCACGGCCCAGAAGACCAGCCCGGCATTTACGCCGAATGGAAAGCCAGTTCGCACGCGGCGAGCAACGTCGATTGCTATGACTGCCACAAGTCCAAGCCTGGCGAGCCGGGCGCGTTTGAGCACAAGGGCGCGTTGATCCACGTGGTGGTCACGCCCAAGGACTGCGCCACTTGCCACCAGACCGAGGTGACGCAGCAACAGCGCTCGCACCACGCCAAGGCTGGCAACATTCTGGCCTCGGTGGACAACCTGCTGGGCGAGGTAATTGGCGGCCCGGCCGCTGTGAATGCAGGCTGCAAGCAGTGCCACGGCAGCACTGTTGAGCTCGATGCCAAGGGCATCCCGACACCGCAAACCTGGCCCAATACCGGCATTGGCCGCAAGAATGTAGATGGCTCACTGGGCTCGTGCTCGGCCTGCCATGCACGGCACGCCTTTTCTTCTGCCCAGGCCCGCACGCCCGACACCTGCGGCAAGTGTCATATGGGCCCGGACCATCCGCAAATCGAAATTTACAACGAATCCAAGCACGGCATTCTGTACCGCGCCAACATTGACAAGATGAACCTCAATTCCAAGAGCTGGGTGGCCGGCGTGGACTACACCGCTGCGCCCACTTGCGCCACCTGCCACATGGGTGCGACCAAGGATCAAAAGGGTACACACGACGTGGGTGAACGCATCTCGTGGACACTGCGCCCGGCCATTTCGACCAAGCTCAACATGATTCGCATGGCCAATGGCGACGAGTTTGACCAGCCTGAAAGCGCAGCCCTGCCCAAGATAGGTGACGCGGTCAAGGGTTCGACCGTGACAGAAGTTCTGACCTGGGAGCAACGCCGCGACAAGATGAAAACCGTGTGCGCCACCTGCCACACCAGCAACACCGTGAACGGCCATTACAAGCAGTTTGACGACGTGGTGGACCTGTACAACGACAAATACGCCAAGCCGATTGCCGGCATCATGAAAGAACTGGAAGACAAGGGCTACCTGACGCACCAACCGATGGACGCCAAGATCAAGTGGACCTGGTTCGAGATCTGGCACCACGAAGGCCGCCGCGCCCGCCACGGTGCCTCGATGAACGGCCCGGACTACACGTGGTGGCACGGCATCTACGAGGTCAGCCAACACACCTACTTCAAGTGGATTCCCGAGCTGAAGGAAGTAGTGCGTGCCAAGGACGGCAACGAAAAGTTCGCCACTGACATGCTTGACAAGTATTTCAAGCCGATTGCGGGTCACGACTGGTTCTTCAACGGCATGGGCAAAGAGCAGATTGACAAGGTGCGCAAGGGTTACGAGGAGCGCTACGGCAAAGGCAGCATGAAGTAAGAGTAAGGGAATCGAAAATTACCAACATACTGTTTTTGTCACTGCGAGCGAAGCGCGGCAGTCTATGCACTTGGAAGTCATGGATTGCCTCACTGCGTTCGCACTGACATTTGACTGGTTTGCAGGATAGACCGCAGCGCGCAAGCGCTGTCCTCAACAGATGAAGGAACATCACCATGAGCACCACACTCCGAAGAAATCTGATGGTCGCCAGCGCTGCTCTGCTAAGCGCGTTGGCGCTTTGGTCGGCGCAAGCGGCCATGCGCATCGACCGCAACCTATTGGCGCAAGGCGACCAACAATGGGCCACTGGGCAGCTTGACCAGGCCCAGACCACATTTGAGCAGGCGATACGCGCCGAGCCGAAATCGCTCAAGGCGCACATGAAATTGGCTGGCCTGCAATTGTCGCGGCAAGACTTCACGGCCAGCATTCCCACCTACCAGGCCGCCATTGGCCTGGATGCCAACCACGACAAGGCCTGGCTGGGCATTGCCTTTGCTTACCTGCACACCGGCCAGGACGCGCTGGCTGGCGCGGCTTTTGATGCGGCCATTCGCATCAACCCGGCCAACCGCGACAAGCTGGCTCCGGTGCTGGACAAGCTCAACGTGCGTTAGCTGGCACTGGTTTCAGGCAGGCGTACGGGCTGTACAGCGTGCCGGTAGCGCGCCAAACCGCCGGCTGACATCTTGGCGGCGTGCTTGGCCGAGGCAGCCGCGTTGGCCACGTCTTGCGCGTTGCGGTATTCACCCACGTTGACCTGGACGGCGCCGATCGACAGGCTGGTGAACGGGAAAAATCGCACCACGCCCTGGCGGTCTTCGGCCTCAATGCCACCACGCTCGCGGTCTGCCGGGTCAAACAGTGCCACGGCGCGTGCGTTGAACTCTTCAATCATGCGCAGGCACTGGTCTTCCCACTGCAAGTCTTGATAAATCACAACAAAATCGTCACCACCGACATGCCCCAGAAAGTCTTGTTGCGCCTGCACATGATCACGCGCCACCGACGCCACCAACCGAATCATTTCATCGCCGCGCCAGTAGCCATAGCGGTCGTTGAACGATTTGAAGTAGTTCAAATCCAGATAGCTCACCACAAAGCTGCTGCCACGGGCCAGCAGGCGTTCGATGTGCTGGGTGATGGGAATATTGCCTGGTAAAAACGTCAAAGGATTGGCGTGGCGCGCCGACTCAATGCGCGATTCGGTCACCGCCTTGACAATCTGGTCGCCGCGACACAGACCCAGGTAAAGCCCGTTGTCCACCACAATGAAGCCGTCACTCAGGTAACGCTGGTCGTCAGAGGTCAGAATGCCCAGCAACTCGTCAATGCGGTAGTTGCGCTCGACCAAACGGGGCTGCTTGTTGGCCCAGTGGTAACACGGCTTGTGTCCCCATAGCTCGCGGTAGTACATCTTGCTGTATTCGTTGAGAAAGTGCATCCGATTGATCAGTCCGACCGGGCGCTTCCCATCTAACAGTGCCACTGCGTGCAACTCCGGCTGAGCTTGAAACAACTCAGCCAGTTCTTCACACAACGCATCGGGTGAAAGCCCAGGTGCCTGGATGATGTTCAGGCGCTCTGACAGGTTCATGGCATTGCTCTGCCGCGCAGGCGGTCCCACCGACACCTGTTTGCTCTGCAAAACTTGCAGCGCCGCAACATCGATGCAGGTCATGCTATTGGGCAGCGGGCGCCCCAGCAGATACCCTTGACCAAACTCCAGCCCCAGGTCGCGTAACAGGCGCAAGTCGGCTTCGGTTTCAATGCCCTCGGCCACCAGCTCGGCGCCAAAAATCAGTGCCATGCGTTGCAGGGCGCGCACGGTGTCGGCCTTGTCGGCGTCATGCGCCACATTTTGCACAAAGTACTGGTCAATCTTGACGACTTCAGGGCGCAACTCCGACCACATGCGCAGGTTGGTGGAGCCCTGGCCAAAATCATCCAAGGCCACGGCCATACCCAACTTTCGCAAGGCTTTCACCGCGTTCGCCAGGGTCTGCAGCTCGGGCTGGATGCCCTGCTCGGTAATTTCAACCACCAACTGGCGCGCCAGCAGTCCCCACTGGCGCAATTGGCGCGAAATGAAGTCCGGCCCGCATTCGTCCATCAGCCGAATCAGCGCACCAGGACTCAGGTTAACGAACAAGCGACCGCGTTCACGCTGGCGGCCCCAACGCTGCAACACTGTCTCCAGGCAGGCCCGCTCCAGTTCGAACACCATGTCTTGCGACTGTGCCAGCGCAAACAGCGCGGCGGGGGACTCAAGGGCGCTGCCCTGTGGGCCACGAATCAAGGCCTCATGGGCATGAACCCTGCCGTCGTCCAAACGACCAACCGGCTGAAAGACTGCGCGCAATTGGCGCTGATTGATCAATTCATGAATCATGGGCACTCCAAAACAAGTCTTGAAGTGTCGATGAATTTTGTGACGCACCCGTGTCAAGCGCGTGAAGGTACCCAAGCGCACGGCGCTGGCTTGCTGATCACATGCTGGTAAAGAAGCCGATCCCGACCAGCGTCAGCAGGGTCAGGCCGATCACGATCAGCGTGAAACCCAGCACCGTTGAGCCCTTCACCATGGCAGTGGACGGGGCATCGACCAGGTGCTTCTCCAGCTCACCGGACTCCAGCAGGCGCTTGTACTGCAGCGGGTGCTCGTGCATCAGCTCGTCAAGCGTGAAAGTGCCGGTGAACATGACCCTGTCCAGCGGGAACTTGTCGGGCCGGAAGTGGTTGTTGAAGAAATGCACGGTGAACAGGAACACCACCGCCAGGAAGGCTTCTTCACTGTGGAAGATGGCCGCCACATTGAACACCCAGCCGGGCAGGAACTTGGCCGCAATGTGCGGGAACCACATCAGGATGCCGCTGATGCCGATGATGGTGCCCCCCAAGAACGGTGCCCAGTAGTCAAACTTTTCCCAATAGGTCCAGCGGTCGAACACCGGCCTGGGTGCCTTGCCAAAGAACCACTTGAACATGGCAACGATGTCCTTGAGGTCTTGCGGGCCGGGCACCATGGAGTTGGGGCCGAAGATTTTGAAGCTCTTCCAGTCGCGCCCGATCCTGATGGCCATGTAGAACAGATGCCAGAAGAACACGCCGGCAAAAACCACCGTCGCCACGCGGTGCACCAGCCCGGCGGTTTGCGGCCCGTTGAGCAGCGTCATCAGCGGTTGCGCCCACGGCGCCTGCGGGTAAAAGAGAGGAATACCGGTGAGCGTGAGCGTCATCAGGCTCAAGGCAAACAGCAGGTGGGCGATGCGCCAGGTGCGACTAAAGCGCTGGAAGTGCTTGCCCTGGAACTTGGCGGGCAAAGCAGGCAGGCCTTCTATCTTGACGTGCGGCTGCGACTTGCGCTGTTGGCGCTCTTTGTATTCGCGGTAGAACCACAGCAAGCTGTGCAGCCAGAAGAAGCCGAAAGTGCCCAGCAGCAACTGGATCATGATCTTGTTGGCAACCAAAATTTGCGGATAGGTGTCAAAGTTGCTGGCATTGCCGTGCGGACTGAAGCTGACAAAGCCGACCGTGGCCAGCGGGATGTCTTTTTTGCCGCTGTGGCACTCCTGGCAGGATTTCAGCCGGTTGTCCGTGTGCATCTTGGACACCGGGTTGGAGGAAGGCTCGATGTCGTGGCTGCTGTGGCAGTCGAAGCACTTGGCCGTGTGGGCGTAGCCCAGCGTGGTGATCTTGCCATGGTAGGTGGCGCGGTAGGAGTCGTAGGCGTCATCATGGCAGCTGCCGCAGCTGTCGGTGATCGCCTGTTTCACCAGGCTCGACGAGGTTCTTTTGACGTTATGCGCAGTGTGGCAATCAGCACAGTCAGCAGCCTTGGGGTTGTGGTTTTCCTTGATTTCCCGGCCATGCACCGACTCGGCCCAGGTTTCGAGCTGGTAGTCGTGGCAGGTGCCACAGATGTCCGAAATGCCGAGGTGCCACTCGGTGCGCTCGGGCGTTCCGCGTGGCGGCACATTGAAGCTGTGGACGTTGTGGCAGTCATTGCAGGACGCATTGGGCTTGCTTGGGTCTTCGCTGCTTGGCTTTGCATGGTGCGAAGTCTGGTAGGTTTCGATGCTGGCGCCCACGGCGCGCATCCAGCGCCGCTCACCGGCGACCTTGACCTGCGCCGCGGTGTCGGTGAGCTTTTGGTGGCATTGCACGCAATCAGGACGCGTCTCACCGAGGGTTTTCTTGTGGTTGGGGCCGCTGTCATTGATTTCGAGGTGGCAGTTCACGCACTCCATGCCGGAATGCACACTTTTGGCGAAAGCGGCGGGTACTACAGTGTAAAGCACGCGCTTTTCATCGTCTGTACCTGCGACCTCAAGCTTGCCTTTTTGGCCATCGTGGCACGAAAGACAGGTCTGGTTGCCCAGCCCCGTCGCATTGTCGGCGGCGAGGGCGCCACCCGATAGACTGGCGGCGACGCAAAGCGCCGCGGCCATGAACCAATTCGTCAACTTACTGCCACGCATGATGGATGTTCTCCCAACCCTGTTAATTGATCGGGGCGCGTGCGATTTACACCAGCACAAGTACCTAATCTGGCTGGATTTGGCTGCGTTCCGAAGTAAGTGAGCGGGCTGTGAAGCGCCTGGCTCTGCTGCCGATCACCAGGAGCTGGCGCCGGCAGCCCTGAACTTGGCTATTGCGAAAGAATCCACTGGGCGAGGTTTTTGAGCTCGGCCTCGTCCTTGGTTTTGATGATGACGTGCTCTTCTTCGGAGCCGTCATCGCTCTTGTGCTTGGGACCGGTAGTGAGGTTCTTGATGATGCTTGCTTCTGCATCGGCCTTGCCCTTGTACTTGGCGGCAATTTTCTTGAAGGCGGGGCCCGTCTTGTCTTTGTCCACAGAGTGGCATTTTGCACATTTGTTACTCTTCAACGAGGCTTCTGCCTGTGCTGCATCGACTGCAGCATGAACAGGGGCCATTCCAGCCAGGGCGAAAAGCAGGGATCCGGCTACGATGAGGGGGGTCTTGGTTTTCATACACTACTCCTTGGTTAAAAAAACTTTTCAGATAGGTAAGCCGGGTTACCAAACTGCCCGTAACTCACAAAGTTAGCCAGGTCCAGCAAATCACGGTATTTCATGACAGCGCCATACACGTGAACACTGCTGGTCAAAACTGCCATGATTTTTTCCGGGTCTGCACCCGCCATAGCGCGAATTCCCTTGATCCCGGTCGCATGGTTGCCCTTGGCATACACGCCCTCATTACCCTTGTAATCCCAGCCATGGCACTCCTTGCAGCGCCAGGTTTCGCTCGGCACGTTGGCGTAGTAGGCCTTGGCCGGATAGGACGGATGCGGCAGCGCCTGGCGCTGGCCGCCCAACTGAGCCTGCCAGTCGTCATAGAGCCGGCCGCCATTGGCAACCGAACTTGCCATGTTGACGCTGCGCAGTGACTTCAGATAAGCCAGCATATTGGCTGCGGTGTCGTCGCCGAGTGTTCTGAGTGCCGGCATGTCACCGCCGGGGTGGCCGTTGAGTGTGACGTGCAGGACCTCCATGGGGCGCTGGCGTGCAGAGTCTCCTAGCGGCGGAATTTGGCGCAGCCGGTCACCTTCAAGGCCGTGACAATTGGCGCATACCGTAGCAAAGACCTTTTCAGAGTAGCCTTGGCCGGGTTTGATTTTTGCGGTCATGTCCATCAGCTTGCGCATGTCCGACTGGCCGGTGCTGACAAAGTTGGCCAGGTCCAGCCTGTCGCCTTCGTCGAGCAGGTCTTCATAGCCGTGGTTGGCATTTTTGAGGATCGCCAAAATGGCTACAGGGTCGGCATTCTGTTTGCCAGCGATGCCGACAAAGCCGTGCTGGCCCTGGTAGTCCCAGCCATGACATTCCACGCAACGCCAGGTGTCAGATGCAGCCACCCGCACTTGCTGGGTCTTGAAGGCGGGATTGGGTTGATTGGGAATGCGCGTTTTTAACTCAACGCTCAGGTTGTCATACAACCTCCCTCCACGAACCACCGATGCGGGGTCAGCGGCACTTGCCAGAGTTGTCGTACAAGTTGCCAACAAGGCCACCAAAGTGGCAAACATTGCTTTTTTTCATCGTCTTCCTTCCAATTTATTCAGTTCACCACAAAAAATATTTCGTAGTTGGGTTAATTTTTACTGAAAAATTGGACTCGGGGACTTGACGTTTTGGGCATTCGTTGATAACTCTCAAACATTGCCCCGGTTTTCAGAAACCCCGCTTTTTCTTCGGCACGGCAGAACTGACAGTTAGCGTTGTGGGCCGCCGCGTAGCTTTTCAATCACGCCATTGAGCTCATCGATCGAGCCGAACTGAATGCTGAGTTCGCCCATTTCTTCGTACCGACCGGCGCGCTTGACGCGCTTTTTAACCCGCACTTCAACCTGCGCCATGAGCAGGTCGGAGAGCTCTTCTTCGACCCGCTTCAGGTCGCGTGACTTGTCTTTCTTGGGCTTGATGGCCACCAGTGAAAACTCGGCGCTGATCTTTCTGACCAGGCTCTCAGCCTCGCGCACCGACATTTTTTTGGCGGCGATCTGGTTGGCTGCGGTGATCTGGGTGGCTTTGTCAAGCGCCAGCAGGGCGCGCGCATGGCCCATGTCGACGTCGCCCGCCATCAGCATCGTCTGCACCGGCTCGGCCAGGTTGAGCAGACGCAGCAGGTTGCTGGTGGCGCTGCGCGAGCGGCCCACGGCCTGCGCGGCAGTCTCGTGCGTGAGGCCGAATTCCTTGATCAGGCGCTGCACGCCCTGCGCTTCTTCCAGCGGGTTGAGGTCCTCGCGCTGGATGTTCTCGATGAGCGCCATGGCCGCGGCGGCCTCATTGGGCACCGCGCGCACCAGCACCGGCACATGGTCCAGTCCGGCTAGTTTGGCGGCCCGAAAGCGGCGTTCACCGGCAATGATTTCATACAGCGGGCGCACTACGCCACCGCCACTGGTGCCACCGCCAAAGTCGGGCAACTGCTGGCTACGCTTGAGTTCGGCATCGGCATCGCTCAGGCGCCGCACCAGAATCGGCTGCATGATGCCCTGTGCCTTGATGGACTCAGCCAGTTCGTAGAGCGCGCCCTCGTCCATGCGGGTGCGCGGCTGGTACTGCCCGGGCACCATATCGGTGAGCAGCAAGGTGGATGGCAGGCCACTGTTGGCCAGTTGGGCTTGGTCGCCCTCTGGCGTGAGCGACTCGTCGACCGTGGGACCTAACAGAGCCTCTAGGCCGCGGCCCAGGCCCTTGAGTTTTTTAGTGACCATGACACCCCTTTTTAACTGTGAATGAGTTCGTTCAACATGACCTGACCTTGTGGCCAATCGCCCAAACCGGAATCGGCGTTGATGTGGCCAAGCGCGCCGGCGTCGACCAGCCTGGAACCCCAAGCCTGGGCAAAGGTTTGCGCCCGCGCGAAGCTGCAATAGGGGTCATCCCGACTGGCTACCAGCGTGCTTTTGAATGGCAGTGGCGGCAACGGGATGGGCGACCAACTGGCAAGGACCGGGCGCAGCGCGTCTTGCTCAACGTCTCCCGGTGCGACCAACAAAGCTGCTTTTACACAGTGCGTGTTGCGACTGTGCGCAGCCCACGCCGCCACCAGCATGCAACCCAGGCTGTGCGCAACCAGCACTGCCGGCGCGTCCAGCGACAACACCACGTCTTCGAGACGCGCGACCCAGTCACCGCGCAGCGGGCGCAGCCAGTCGTGTTGCTCCACGCGCTGGAAGCCACTCTGGTCTTGCCACAGGCTTTGCCAGTGCTGCGGACCAGAGCCTTGCCAGCCTGGCAGGATGAGGACGTGATGGGTTTTCATAACTACAAATTAACGTGAGCAAACAGCGTTATTGCGAGCCGCCTGTATCGGCACCATACTGCACACAAACCTTGCACACAGGCCTCGTCACTGCGAGCGCAGCGCGGCAGTCCGTGCATTCCGAAAGTCATGGATTGCTTCACTTCGTTCGCAATGACGCGGCTTGTGAATACATCGTCGCAGCATTTTTTGTCGTTCAGGTTGACCAAGCAGCAAATGGGTTCACATTTTCTCAATGCGCGCCACCATCTCCTGCGCAAAAGCCACAAACGCCTGCGCGCCTTTGCTCGACGGATCAAACACCACGCCTGGCACGCCGTAGCTGGGCGCCTCAGCCAAACGCACATTGCGCGGAATCACGGTGTTGAACACCTTGTCTGCAAAACGCGCTTTGAGCTGCTCGCTCACTTGCTGCTGCAAGGTGATGCGCGGGTCGAACATGACGCGCAGCAGGCCGATGATGGCCAGTTCTTTGTTGAGGTTGGCATGCACCTGCTTGATGGTGTTGACCAAATCGGCCAGGCCTTCGAGGGCAAAATATTCACACTGCATCGGCACGATCACGCCATGGGCACAGCATAGGCCGTTGAGCGTGAGCATCGACAGGCTGGGCGGGCAATCGATCAAAATGAAGTCGTAATCTTGCGCCACGGCGCTCAGGGCTTGGCGCAGGCGCTTTTCGCGGCGCTCGAGTTCCACCATCTCCACCTCGGCCCCGGCCAACTCCCGATTGGCACCCAGGATGTCATAGCTGCAACCCGCGTCAAGCAGCTTGCTGCTTTGCACCCGCGCTTCGGCGACCGTGGCGGATTCGAGCAGTACATCGTACACCGATAGCTCAAGTTTGCGCTTGTCTACGCCCGAACCCATGGTGGCATTGCCTTGCGGGTCGAGGTCGACCATCAGCACCCGCTGCCCCACCTTAGCCAGGCCTGCAGCCAGATTGACCGTGGTGGTGGTCTTGCCCACACCACCTTTTTGGTTGGCAATACAAAAGATTTTGGCCATGCGATGCTTACTGGGTAGAAAAATTGAAGGTATGTTTCACGTGAAACATGGGCGCTAGTGTAATTGGGCTGAATACTGATTCATGGCAGAAATCATTCAGTGAGGTGCTTGCAATTGTGACCGACCAAGTGGGCTTGGGCAGGGAGCCTCAGACGCGCTTCACTTTGCGACATCGACCCCCTGCCCAAGCCCACTTGGTCTGAGCTGCGGTGATGATTGGCGCAATGGGGGAATCCAGAGTCGAATTGCAAGCAGACAGAGCGCGCGCAGCAGCGGGTTGGGTATTGGGGCCCGCCGATGTCGCAAAGCGAAGCGCGTCTGAGGCGGTACCCGATACCCTGCCCACTGCCATCAGAGTACACAACAGACTGCCTTTGAACCAGCTTGAAGAGACCACTTCAACAGTGCCAACTCAATCGTTACACAGGGGCTTTATTGGTCTCATCCAGATGAGGCAACGCTCCGCATCCAGTCCAGGGACAACCACTTGTTCCACGTGAAACACTTCAATGTCTCGCGAAAGCAATGCCAGCTCATCGACGGGATGCTTGCCCTTCATGGCGAGCCAGACGCCCTGTTCAGCCAAGGCCTGCCTTGACCAGTTGGTAAAGTCTGCCAGCGAGGCAAAAGCGCGCGAGCAGATCACCTGGTATTTTTCGGTCAGGTTCTCGACGCGGGCGTGCACGCCACGCAGATTCTGCAGCTTCAGCACGACTGCCGCTTGTTGAATAAATGCCGCCTTCTTGCCGACCGTATCGACACAGTCCACCCGGATATCAGGGCAGCAAATAGCGATCACCACGCCGGGCAGGCCGGCACCCGAACCGACATCAAGCATGCGCAGCGCATTGCCCTTGGAGCCATTTTCCGCCACCGGTTGTGGCATCTGCGCCAGTTGCCGGCGCAACGGCCCAATCACCGCCAAACTGTCGAGCAGATGGTGCGTCAGCATGTCACCAGGATCGCGCACCGCCGTCAGGTTATAGACCTTGTTCCACTTCTGGATCAATCTCTGGTAGTTCAGCAAACTGGTAACGTGCGCATCGCTCAGGTCAAGCGCAAGCGCTACCAGGCCTGTCCTTAATTGCGCCTCCATGGCTTGCATCAGGCGGCAGCGCTTTCAGACGAGTTTCTGGCGAAGTCGGCGAACTTGGTCTTTTTCAAGTGGATGGTCAATAAAGAGATGCTCGCCGGCGTGATGCCCGATATGCGCGAAGCCTGACCCAGCGTTTCTGGCTTGTGGCGGTTCAGCTTTTGCCGCGCCTCAATGCTCAGCGCCGACACCTGCATGTAGTCCAAGTCTTGCGGCAACTTGAGGTTTTCATAGTGGGCCGCACGCACCACATCGTCTTTCTGGCGGTCAATGTAGCCCGAGTATTTGGCTGTAATTTCCACCTGCTCAATGACAGTTGCCACCAATTCAGGGGACATAGACTGCCGCGCTGCGCTCGCATTGATAGGGTCTTTGTTCAGTTTCCTTATGCGGCCTCGGGCCTGATTCGAGGGACTCGCGATAACAGCATCGCCATCGTCACCTGAAAATAAGCCAGACTGATCCATAGCATCGGCAATGCCCAATGTTTCACGTGGAACATCAACTGAAAACTCCGGCGCGGCATACTTTCCACCGCCGAGCGACATCAGCGCGGCGTAACTCACGCCCGGACGGCGCAGCAGTTCAGCCAGGTTGTATTCATGCTCAATCGCCTTACCCAGCACCCGCTCGGACTCGGCGGGCGCCAGGTTTTTCGGGCTCACCCAGATCGACCGCAGGCGTTCTGTTTCACGTGAAACAGCGTCACGTTTCTGGTTGAAGGCCTGCCAGCGGGCATCATCGACCAGGCCGAGTTGGCGTCCTGCCTCAGTCAAACGGGCGTCGGCATTGTCTTCGCGCAGCTGTAGCCGGAACTCGGCGCGGCTAGTGAACATGCGGTAGGGTTCGGTTACACCCTGAGTGATCAAGTCATCAACCAGCACGCCCAAATAAGCCTCGTCGCGCCCCGGCAACCAGCTGTCGCCAACAAATGAAATGGCGCCCGCTGCACTGGCCAACACATTGCCGCCACCCATGGCGCGCACCTGAAGCGCAGCGTTGATGCCAGCAAATAGGCCTTGCGCCGCTGCCTCTTCATAACCCGTGGTGCCGTTGATTTGGCCGGCAAAAAACAAGCCTGAAATAGCTTTGGTTTCAAACGAGCTTTTCAGCTGGGTCGGATCAAAGTAGTCGTATTCAATGGCGTAGCCGGGCCGCAAAATATGGGCATTTTCCAAGCCTGGCATTGATCGCACCAGCGCGTACTGGATGTCAAACGGCAGGCTGGTGCTGATGCCATTGGGGTAATACTCGTGGGTGGTCAGGCCTTCGGGCTCGAGAAAAATCTGGTGGCTGTCCTTGTCGGCAAAACGGTTGATCTTGTCTTCAACGCTGGGGCAATAACGTGGCCCCACGCCTTCGATCTTGCCGGTGAACATGGGGCTGCGGTCAAACCCGCTGCGGATGATGTCATGGGTGCGCTCGTTGGTGTGGGTCATCCAGCACGACATTTGTTGCGGGTGCTGCTCGGCGCGCCCCATAAAGCCAAACACTGGCATCTGCGGGCTCATGCCACCGGGCATGCCGTCACCGGGCTGCTCAGTGCATTTAGAAAAATCAATGCTGCGCCCGTCAAGCCGCGGTGGCGTGCCGGTCTTCAGGCGTCCTTGCGGCAACTTGAGTTCTTTCAGGCGTGCGCTCAAGGAAACTGCTGGCGGGTCACCAGCACGACCCGCTGAATAATTGTTCAGACCAACATGAATCTTGCCATCCAAAAACGTACCAGCCGTGAGCACAACCGTGCTCGACTTGAAGCGAATACCGACTTGCGTCACCGCTCCGACAACACGATCGCCTTCCACCATCAGGTCGTCCACCGCCTGCTGGAATAGCCACAGGTTGGTCTGGTTTTCCAGCCGCTGGCGGATGGCAGCCTTGTACAAAATGCGGTCGGCTTGGGCGCGGGTAGCGCGCACCGCCGGGCCTTTGCTTGAGTTGAGAATGCGAAATTGCACACCGGCTTCATCGGTTGCCGAAGCCATAGCACCACCGAGCGCATCAACCTCCTTGACCAAATGCCCCTTGCCAATGCCGCCAATCGACGGGTTGCAGCTCATCTGACCCAGCGTCTCGATGTTGTGGCTCAGCAGCAGAGTTTTGCAGCCCATGCGCGCGGCAGCCAGCGCGGCCTCGGTGCCGGCGTGGCCGCCGCCGACGACGATGACATCGAAATGTTGTGGATAAAGCATGGTGGTCAATCGGAATAGGGCAGATCAGGCAGTCTGCAAGGCCTGTGCGCAAGCAAAGCCTGGATTTTACCGATGCCTGCAAAAAGCGCACAGGGCCGCCGTCATTGGCGAATTTCAAGCCGCATCGGAGGCACAATTCAGACATCACTCATCGATACCAGCAAGCACAGGAAATCCACATGGCCACCGGAAAAATACTCGTCGCCCAGGGCGGCGGCCCCACCGCCGTCATCAACCAGTCGCTGGTGGGCGTGGCGCTCGAAGCGCGCCGCTTTGCCCACATTGGTCACATCTATGGCGCGCACCACGGCGTGCGCGGTATCGTCGATGAAGACTTTGCCGACCTGACACAAGAGACCAGCCACAACCTGGAACTGGTGGCCAGCACACCGTCAAGCGCGCTGGGCTCCACCCGCGACAAGCCCGATGAAGCCTATTGCCGCGAGATTTTCAAGGTGCTGCAAGCGCACAAGATCGGCCACTTTTTCTACATTGGCGGCAACGACTCTTCTGACACGGTGCGCATCGTCAGTCAGCAGGCGCGCGCCGCCAACTACCCGCTGCGCAGCATCCATATTCCAAAAACCATCGACAACGACCTGGTCGGCAACGACCACACGCCCGGCTTTCCGTCGGCGGCACGTTTTGTCGCGCAGGCGTTTGCCGGCGCCAACCTGGACAACGCGGCGCTGCCCGGTGTTTACGTGGGCGTGGTGATGGGCCGCCATGCGGGCTTCTTGACCGCAGCATCGGCATTGGGCAAAAAATTTCCGGACGACGGTCCGCACCTGATCTATCTGCCCGAGCGTACCTTTGTCATTGATCACTTTCTGGCCGATGTCAAGGCCACCTACGAGCGCCATAGCCGTTGCGTGATTGCCGTTTCTGAAGGCATTCACGATGCCGCTGGCACACCCATCACGGCGCTGTTGGCCAAGGAGATGGAGCATGATGCGCACGGCAATGTGCAGTTGTCAGGCAACGGCGCGCTGGCCGATTTGCTGTGCGAAGAGATCAAGTCCAAACTCAAGATCAAACGCGTGCGCGGTGACACCTTTGGCTACCTGCAACGCTCGTTCATCGGTTGCGTGTCCGATGTCGATCAGCGCGAAGCCCGTGAAGTAGGCGAAAAAGCCGTTCAGTTTGCCATGTGGGGGCAACACGATGGCTCGGTCGCCATCAAACGCACTGGTTTTTACTCGGTCGATTACGAATTGTTGCCACTGGAAGCCGTGGCCGGTAAAACCCGGGTGATGGAAGACGAGTTCATCGCGCCCAGCGGCACCGACGTGACCGATGCCTTTCGCATGTACCTGCGCCCGCTGCTGGGCTCTGGCATGCCCGACGCTTTCAGGCTGCGCCACCACCCGGTAGAACGCGTCCTTAACAAATAGGCAATCGACTATGAAACTCCTGATTTTTGCGGGCAGCACGCGGGCCCAGTCCTACAACCGCCAACTGGCCAGTGTCGCCGCCGACCTGGCGCGTCAATCCGGGGCAGAGGTCACGCTGCTGGAACTCTCCAGCCTCGATATTCCGCTCTACAACGCCGACCTGGAAGCGCGTGGCACGCCGCCCGATGTGCTTCGACTGAAACAAGTCCTTTACGAGCATCCAGGCTGGATCATCTGTTCGCCCGAATACAACGGCAGCTACACCGCGCTGCTGAAAAACACGCTGGACTGGGCCTCCAGCCCGGTCAAGGGCGACTCGCAATGGAACCAGGGCAGCAAAGCCTTTGCCGGCAAGGTTGTAGGGCTCCTGTCTGCTTCTCCGGGCGCTTTGGGCGGCCTGCGCTCACTACAGCACCTTGCCCCGTTATTGAGCAACCTGCAGTGCTGGGTGGCGCCGCAACAATTTGCCCTGGGCCAGGCGGCCAGCGCCTTTGGTAACGAAGGTCAACTGCAGCATGACAAGCAACGAGAAAGTGTCGCGTCGGTCGTCAAGCAAGTGCTGTGGGCGGCAGAGCGGCTGACGCCGTCAAGCCAGGGTCAGCAATAAGCTTGTTCCGGCAAGCCTTGCGGCGGCAAGTTAGCATGACGGCGTTGATCGATTAGGTCAATCCCAAGCAACGTCTACAGGAATTTCATGAAGCTTTACTACTCCCCCGGCGCCTGTTCATTGGCAACCCACATCGCCCTCAAAGAATCAGGCCTGGCCTTTGAGGCCATTGCCGCGCCCACCAAAACCCACAAGCTGGCCGATGGTACCGACTACTACACCATCAACCCGCTGGGTTATGTTCCGTTCCTGGTGCTTGACGATGGCCGTACCCTGCACGAGGTGCCTGCCATTTCGCAGTACATTGCCGACCAGGTGCCGACCAAGCAACTTGCTCCCGCCAACGGCACCTGGGAGCGCTACAAGCTACAGGAATGGCTCAACACCATCGGCACTGAACTGCACAAAGGCTTTGCGCCGCTGTTCACGCCTGGCATGCCGGCCGAAGCCAAGGAAATTGCCAAGACACGACTAATTTCGCGCCTGAAATGGGTCGATGGCGAACTGGCTGGCAAGAGTTACCTGATGGGTGACACTTTCACCGTGGCCGATGCTCACCTGTTCGTAGTGGCTGGCTGGGGTAAGTTTGTGAGCGTGGACATCAGCGGACTGGCCAACCTGAGCGCCTTTATGGCCCGCGTTGCCGCACGGCCCGCCGTGCAAGAGGCGATGCGGGCTGAAGGTCTGATCAAGTAGCAGGTTGACGGCAAGGATCAATCTCCATCCTTACCAAAGTAAATTACGTACAAAAAAGCCGCTGGATCACAGCGGCCTTTGCATTCAAAATAAATTTGAAATCAATATTTGGCTTCTACTTGACGCAGTTGCTCCAAAGTGATCGGTGGCATTTCACCGCGCTGTTTTATACCATTGAGGTTCCACTCTTTGCCTTCACCCACAACCCAAGCCTTGACAATTTTCAGGTTAGCAGCGCGTTCAGCATCGGTTTCGCCTAGGTACTTGTGCATGTTGCCAGCTTTACCCTTGGCATAGGGATTCGTGCCATCGTCCAATCGACGCATCAAAGCACCTGTTGACCTACCGTCTACCAGCTGCAACAGATGTTCATAGGTATCGGCACGCGGACCCACCTTAAGTTGCTTTTTGTACTTGTTTTCGTCGAGTTTGAACTCAGCCATCGAGGGAGCATTATTTTCTGCAGAGTGACAGTCCGAGCACAATTTCTTGAGCATGGGCGCAATGTCATTGCGATAGGTCACATCAGCAGCCACGGCAGGCAAGGCCACCACAGCACCAGCCAAAATAGCCAATAGTTTCATTTTCATCATCTACTCCTCAAGTTGAAAGAATTTATCTTACTTGATCGCCAGAGAATTGAACAATTCCGTCGGGCTAGGACCCTCAGGTTCATTGTGGGCAATACCATAATGGCATTCAATACAGGTTTTTCCTTCAGCTTTGCCCTTGGCGTGACGTCTTTGCGCACCAGCGGACTGTAGCTCCACACTCATCTTGTCGGCGCGGTGACAACTGCGGCAAGTGGCAGAGTCATTGGCCTTCATTTCCTTCCACACACCTTGAGCCATGTGTGCACGTTTGGCCTCAAACTTCTCCTCGGTCTCGATGGATGGAGAAATGTAGGTGTAGTAAAGGTCCTTGGTCGCCTTAATTTTGGCAAGCACCAAAGGCCCGGGCTCATGCGGCACATGACAGTCGGTACAAATGGCACGGACACCAGTGCGATTGGTGTCATGAATCGTGCCCTTGTACTCGGCAAAGTTGTATGACATTTCATGACAGGACACACAAAACTCTTCAGTGCTCGTATGCGCCAAAACGTAAGCACCGGCAATCCCTACGGAAACCGAGAAAAGGCCAAGTGCGACCAACAACCCCAAAACCAACATCCAGTGTTGGCGCAATTTTTTGATTACTGACATCTTGAAGTGCCTGACTTAAATGCTTAACGAGACAAAATGTATTGGGCCATGTTCTTGATGGAGGCTTCGTCGCCCTTGGCTTTAACGTGCACGTCGTCTTCACCGTCCATCTTGATCTTGGGGCCAGTGGTCAGATGGGTGTAGAGCTTGGCTTCGGCATCAGCCTGGCCCTTGTATTTTTCAGCTGTCTTCTTATAAGAGGGGCCTGTCTTTTCCTTATCGACCGAGTGGCACTTGGCGCACTTGTTGACCTTGAGCGCTGCCTCAGCACCTGCCACGTCGACAGCCGCTTGTGCCGAAACTGCAGCAAAAGCCAGACCGGCAGCCATCAAAGCGCTCAGGAGATAGGAATGTTTCGTGTTGCTCATGTGAATCCTCTAAAAGTTGAATGAATAAAAGATACTGAATGTACCAAGGCACAATACTACTACCATCGAAATACCCCTGTTAAAAATTTTTTTGATGTACATCAAAAGAAGTTCTTTCAAGGTGCCGACTTTGCATCAAAAAAGCCAACACAAACCATGCTGCTGAACCTTGGTATTCAATTCGGTTAGGATCGCCACGTAAAGTTCATTTTTTCGTGGCACAAATGTTCAGGCATGGTTGCCTGTCATCCTATTGATTACCTATGATTTTCAACAAACCCGGCACCGAGCCGAGCGATGCCAGCATCGCCGCGCAAGCCCCCTGTAGTATCGCCCCTGTCGTCGTTCCCCAATACCTTGAATCCACTTATTGGTGGGCTTACACCCACCCAAACGCAGTGCGTGTGTTCGAGCGCCAATGGCTGGTCAATTTGATTTTGTGGGGCAATTTTTCACGTTTGCGTGATCTGGCACTACAGGAAATGGGAGACGTCATCAATGGTGACGTGTTGCAAGTGGCTTGCGTCTATGGCAATTTCACGGAGCACCTGGCGCGCCGCTTGGGTCCCAAAGGCCATTTGAATGTGATTGACGTGGCACCGGTGCAAATCACCAACCTGCACGCCAAACTGGGCCAGCAAAAGCAGGTCACGGTGTTGCAGCAGGATTCATCCGCGCTGAATTTCGCCGATGCCAGCCACGACACCACGGTTGTGTTTTTTCTGCTCCACGAGCAACCCGCCGAAGTTCGAATCAAAACGATTTCCGAGGCTTTGCGGGTGACCAAACCAGGCGGCAAGGTCGTGTTCGTTGATTACCACAAGCCCAAAGCGAGCAACCCGTTTCGCTATGTCATGGTGCCGATCCTGACCACGCTGGAGCCTTTTGCAATGGACTTGTGGAACGGTCAAATTGCTGACTGGTTGCCAGCACACTGCCAAAAATTGGCGATTGACAAGCAAACCTATTTTGGTGGGCTGTACCAAAAGGTGGTGATTTCTCGTTGATCTGGCCACAGTTCCAAGAGGTCGGCTTAACGTAAAATACCCAGGTTAAGTTTTTGCGACCGTTGAGCCCTTGAAAATCATTCCATCACTATCTTTCTCCAAGCTTGGCTGCATCAAAGGCGGACGGCAGCTATTCAATAACGTAGATTGCCGCCTGGAGTCTGGTCAATGGTTGTATGTGGCAGGCGCCAACGGCGTTGGCAAAACCAGCTTGTTGCGCATGGTGTGCGGCCTGGCGCCCATCGAGTATGGCGACATCCTCTGGAACGACACCCCCATTCATGCACAACGCGAAGCTTACCGCCAGGACCTGTGTTATCTGGGCCACTTGAACGCCTTGCAGGAATCCATGACCGTTGATGAGAACCTGGCTTTCATGACCGCGCTGGGCGGCATTGCTGCAAACGAAGCGCAAACCCATGAGGTGTTGGCACGTTTTGGCCTGCGTGGGCGTGGCAAGCAACTGGTGCGCCACCTGTCGCAAGGTCAAAAGCGGCGCGTAGCCTTGTCGCGCTTGGTGCTGAGCCCGGCTAAGCTCTGGGTGCTTGATGAGCCTTATGTGGCCATGGACGAAGCGGGTATCAAGCTGCTGGCCGACCTGGTTGCCGAGCACCTGGCTACGGGCGGCCTGGCAGTGCTGACCAGCCACCAGCGCGTGGCCATCGGCAATGTGCCCGCCCAGATGTTGGAATTACAAGCCGCATGAGCAACGCCGTAAAACCTGTCGGGCTGGGCCATGTGCTGCTGGCCGTACTCAGGCGCGAGATTTCCCTGGGCATGCGGCAAAAAGGCGAAGTGCTGACGCCGCTGGTGTTTTTTGTGGTGATCGCGAGCCTGTTTCCGCTTGGCGTCGGGCCAGAGACTGCCTTGCTGTTGCGCATGGCGCCAGGTGTCTTGTGGGTGAGCGCACTGCTGGCGGCCATGTTGTCGCTGCAACGCATGTTTGCCACCGACTACGCCGACGGTTCATTGGAACAAATGGCACTGTCCACCACGCCACTGGCCCTACTGGTGCTGGCCAAAGCACTGGCGCATTTTTTGTTGGCTGGCCTGCCGCTGGTGCTGATGGCGCCGGTGCTGGGCTTGCAATTTGGTCTGGACACTCGCGCTCTGGGCATCCTGATGCTGTCGCTGCTGCTGGGAACACCCACGCTGAGCCTGATTGGCAGTATTGGCGCCGCCTTGACCTTAGGCGTACGCGGTGCAGGGGTTTTGCTGTCATTGTTAATCTTGCCGCTGTATATTCCGGTGCTGATTTTTGGTGCGGGTGCGGTTGAAGCTGATGCAGCGGGCATGGGTATTGGAGGCCACTTGTCCTTGATGGTCGCCTTGTTGGTACTCTCGCTCTTCTTCTCACCCTTGGCTACAGCAGCCGCTTTGAGGATTTCCCTGGAATGAAAACGCGTGTGATTCACTGGTTCAAGTTCTCCTCTCCGCAGAACTTTTATGTCCTGGCCGGAAAAATGTGGCCATGGTTTGCCACTCTGGCAGCCCTGCTGACATTGGCTGGCTTGTGGATTTCGTTTTTTGTGGCGCCCGTCGATGCCCAGCAGGGTCAGGGTTACCGCATTATTTTTGTTCATGTGCCGGCCTCGCAAATGTCCATGTTTATCTACCTGGTCATGGCCGCCTGGGCCGGTTTCGGGTTGGCCTTCAACACGCGCCTGTCAGGAATGATGGCTTCAGCCCTGGCGCCTACTGGCGCGCTGTTTGCCTTTTTGTCACTGGTCACAGGCGCACTTTGGGGTAAACCGATGTGGGGTGCCTGGTGGGTGTGGGACGCACGACTAACCTCTGAATTGATTCTGCTATTTTTATATCTGGGTTTTCTGGCCCTGCAAGCCTCCATTGACGACCCGCGTCGCGCGGACAAGGCCTGCGCCATTTTGGCCCTGGTAGGCGCGGTCAATGTGCCCATCATCTATTTTTCGGTGAAATGGTGGAACACCTTGCATCAAGGCGCGTCGGTCTCGATGAAAGGCTCATCCATGGCCTCGACCATGCTCACGGGCATGCTGATCATGGTTTTTGCCTTTTGGATGTACACCATTGCGATCACGCTGCTACGGGTGCGCAGCATTATTCTGGATCGGGAACGTCATACGGAGTGGGTGAAACATGCAGTGGCATAGCGTTGGAGAATTTCTGGAAATGGGAGGCTATGCCTTCTATGTATGGGGCAGTTTCGGCATCACGGCCGTCGTGGTCATTGCCGAAATCTGGCAAGTGCGCGCTAAGCGGCGCGACATTCTGAGAAACCTTTTGAACGAATCCGAATCACAAGGCGATTAAACCCGCAACACAACATCACCATGAAACCTCGTCACAAACGCACCGCCATGATTGTTGGCGCCCTGGCCACCATCGCCATCGCCGCCTACTTTGTCCTGAACGCATTTCAAAGCAATCTGGTATTTTTCTTTACACCCAGCCAGGTGGGAGCCGGTGAAGCCCCGCAAAATCGCGCCTTTCGCGTGGGCGGCATGGTCAAGGAGGGCTCGGTGACTCGCAACAACCTGACCGTATCCTTTGTCGTTACCGACACGCTCAAAGAAGTGCCCGTAACCTACACCGGCATCTTGCCCGACCTGTTCCGCGAAGGCAAGGGCGTGGTCGCCCAAGGGCAACTCGGCGACGACGGCAAGTTCACCGCCTCAGAGGTGCTGGCCAAGCATGACGAAAACTACATGCCGCCCGAAGCCCAGCACGCGCTGGACCAGGCTGAAATCGAAAAAACAAGCCAGAGCCTGAAGTAAGGCCTGTTTCCGTCCCATCCTGACCGGGTGGTTTTCTTTTTTTTAACGCACCGAGATCGATCATGATTCCTGAACTTGGACATTTCGCACTGATACTTGCCATGCTGGTTGCTGCCGTCTTTGGCACCCTGAGTCTGGCAGGTGGTCAGCAGGGAAAAGCTGAATGGATAGCTTTGGCGCGCCCAGGTGCCCAGGTTTTGTGGCTGCTGGTCGGCTTCTCCTTTGTCTGTCTGGCCTATTCGTTTTACAGCAACGATTTTTCAGTTTTGTATGTGGTGCAGCACTCTAACTCCCAACTGCCCGACATTTACCGCATTGCTGCCGTTTGGGGCGGTCACGAAGGCTCGCTGTTGTTGTGGTTGTTGATGCTGTGTACCTGGATGATGGCGGTGTCGCTCTTCTCCAGCCAGCTGCCCGACGCCATGGTGTCACGCGTGCTGGGGGTTCTAGCACTGATTGCGGTGGGCTTTCTGATGTTCATGTTGTTCACATCAAGCCCGTTTGAGCGCCTGGTCGAGATCCCGGTGGACGGTCGCGACCTGAACCCGTTGCTGCAAGACCCCGGCCTGGTGTTTCACCCACCCATGCTCTATATGGGTTATGTCGGCATGTCGATTCCGTTTGCCTTCTCGATCGCCGCCCTGCTCAACGGTCGGCTCGACGCGGCTTGGGCGCGCTGGACGCGCCCGTGGGCCACAGCTGCCTGGATTTGCCTGACCATCGGCATCGCCATGGGATCGTGGTGGGCTTATTACGAACTGGGTTGGGGCGGCTGGTGGTTCTGGGACCCGGTCGAAAACGCTTCTTTCCTGCCCTGGTTGGTTGGTACCGCTTTGATGCACTCGCTGGCTGTGACAGAAAAGCGCGGCTTATTTAGAAGCTGGACCATCATGCTGTCGCTGATTGCCTTTTCGCTCAGCCTGCTCGGCACCTTCCTGGTGCGCTCGGGTGTGTTGACATCGGTCCATGCCTTTGCCACCGACCCCAAACGCGGTGTCTTCATCTTGCTGTTTCTGGCAGTGGTGGTGGGAAGTTCACTGATCTTGTTTGCTGCCCGCCAAGGCAAAGTGCGCTCCGGCGGCTCGTTTGCGCTCGTCTCGCGTGAAACCTTTTTGCTGGTCAACAACGTACTACTCACCACAGCGGCGGCCGCCGTGCTGCTGGGCACGTTGTACCCGCTGATCATCGATGCATTGAACCTGGGCAAGCTGTCGGTGGGCCCGCCCTATTTCAATGCCGTTTTTGCCCCCATCATGACGCCGGTGCTGTTCTTCATGGTCGTTGGCAGTTATGCCCGCTGGAAAAACGACACGGTGGCTGACCTGACCAAAAAACTACGTCCCATTGCCATCGTTTCGGTACTGCTCGGCTGCACGGCGCCGCTGCTGGCTGGTGAGTGGTCGGCTCTGGTCGCCATGGGCCTGACCCTGGCCATCTGGATTGTGCTGGCATCGGCCGTGCAGATTTACCGTCAACTCAAGGACACTGTGAACTGGAAGTCAACCCCTGTGTCTTACTGGGGCATGCACGCAGCGCATATCGGTATTGCCATCTGTGTTGTCGGCATCACCATGGTCAAAGGCTACGAAACCGAAAAAGACGTTCGCATGACCTTTGGCGACACCGTTGAAGTGGGTGGCTACACCTTCCGCCTGACCGGCATCGAAGAAGTCCCCGGACCCAATTACAAGGCAGACCGGGGCAGTGTCGAACTGATCAAGGGTGACCGCGTCTTGCGCGTCCTGCACCCTGAAAAGCGCACTTATTTTTCCTCCACGATGCCCATGACCGAAGCTGCCATCGACACCCGTTTCACCCGCGACGTGTATGTTTCGCTGGGTGAAAAACTCGAAGGCGAAGGCAAACCCGCCTGGGCCATGCGCGTTTATCACAAGCCCTTTATTGCCTGGATCTGGGTTGGCTGCCTGTTCATGGCGTTCGGCGGGGCCTTGGCGGCACTGGACAAGCGCTATCGCAAAAAGGCAGCTGCCAAAGTTAGCGCGACTGACATGAAAGGTGCGACGGCATGAAAAAAGGTTTGATACCCTTGGGTATCTTTGTGGTCTTGCTGATTTTTCTGGCCATTGGACTGACGCGCGATCCGCACGAAATTCCCTCCCCACTGATCGGCAAGCCCGCGCCAGAGTTCACAGCGCCGGTACTTGGCAAGCCAGGAGAAACCCTCTCAAAAAAGGACATGCTGGGACAGGTTTGGCTGCTCAACACCTGGGCCTCCTGGTGTGTTGCCTGTCGGCAAGAGCACCCTTTGTTGGTTGAGTTTGTCAAAACGAATCCGCTGGTCATTGTTGGCCTGGACTACAAGGACAAAGAAGCCGATGGCTTGCGGTGGCTAGCCCGCTACGGCAACCCATACACCCACACCATCGTGGATTCCGATGCGCGCATCGGCATTGACTTCGGCGTTTATGGCGTACCTGAGAGCTTTCTTATCGACAAGGCCGGCATCATTCGCTACAAGCAGATTGGTCCGTTCACCGAAGAAGCCCTGCGTGACAAACTTGTGCCCCTGATCAAGGAACTGCAATCATGAAATTCCTGATCATTCTTTTTATGGCCCTGCAATGTGCCCTCGGTGCGCACGCAGAAGAGGCCGCCCCACTGGCTGACGACCCGGTCGTCGAGCAACGCCTGATCACCATCGCCGAGGAATTGCGTTGCCTGGTGTGCCAAAACGAATCGCTGGCCGGTTCCCGCGCCGACCTGGCCAACGACCTGCGCCGCGAAGTACGCACCCTGATCCGCGCGGGTAAGTCCGATGTTGAAATCAAGGAATATCTGGTCAGTCGCTACGGTGACTTTGTGCTGTACAGGCCACCAGTCAAACCAACGACATGGCTACTCTGGTTTGGCCCTTTGATGCTGTTGATTGGTGCCATCTGGCTGTTGGTAACAGCCATCAAGCGCATTCAAAAGCAAAAAGACACCCCCGTGCTTGACGACGCCAAACGCGCCAAAGCCCAAGCTCTTCTTCAAGAAACTAGCTCTTCCAAATGAACGTCTTTATCGGTATTTCAGCGCTGTTGACGCTGCTGGTCGTGGCCTGGGTGATTCGCCCTTTACTCATCAAACAGTCTGATAGCGCTATCAGCAGTGAAAAACTCAACGCAGAGATTCACCACAACCAACTTCAGGTTCTTGAAGGCGATCTGGCGCGAGGCATCATCAGCCAGCAGGACTTCGAGACCACCCGCGACGAATTGCAACTGCGCCTGCTCGATGACACCGAAAGTTTTGAACAAGCCGCAACGCAAAACAGCACTGGCTTTTGGACTGCGCCGCGCATGGCCAGTGCCATCGGTGTGAGTGTGCCGGTGCTGTCGCTGGGCTTGTACATGCTGCTGGGTGCTCCCATGGCCATCAACCCACCTGTAGCCCGAGTGAACGCTGAAGATCAGCAAATCACGCAAATGATAAACACTTTGGCGGCCAAACTACAAGCCAATCCGGACAACCCCCAGGGCTGGGCCATGATGGCACGTTCTTACAAGGTGGTCGGGCGCTTCGAAGAGGCCAAACAAGCCTTTGAGCGGGCGGGCGACTACGTCAAAACAAACCCGGACATGCTGGTCGATTACGCTGAACTGCTTGGCGTCATGGCGGGCAACAGCTTTGTAGGTCAACCACAAATGATGGTTGACGAAGCGCTTCGCCAGAACCCTGAACACCCCTTGGGACTGATGATTGCAGGCGTGGCCTCTTACCAAAATGGTGATTTTCCGATGGCCGTGATGCACTGGGAAAAGTTATTGAGCTTGCTGCCGCCTGAGTCTCCAGATATTGAGCAAGTTCAGGCCAACATTGCTGATGCACGCAGTCAGGCTGGGCTACCTGCTGTGGCTAGCAACATGCAGCCACCAGTGCCCGCTGCGGCTGCGGCCGGGATGACACCAGAAATGATCAACCAAATGGTCGATCGGCTGGCCGCACGCCTGAAAGAAAACCCGGGCGATCTCGCTGGCTGGGCCCGTTTGGCACGCGCCTACAAAGTTCAGGGCAGGCTGGAAGAGGCTGCAGCAGCGTATGCCAAGACCGGCAATATGCTCGATACCGATCCTGATTTACTGACTCAGTATGCCGACACCTTGGCCATGCGTGCTAAAAACCTGCAAGGCAAACCAACCGAACTGGTCAACAAGGCCCTGACGATCGACCCCAAGCATCCGATGGCGCTGATGATGGCTGGCCAATCTGCCTTTCAGAGTGGTGACTATGCCAAGGCCATTGGTCACTGGCAAACCGCGTTGACGGTTTTGCCGGTCAATTCTCCTGATGTGACACCCATCAAGGCAGAAATTGCTGATGCGATGTTGAAGATGAGCGCTACAGGCAAGCCCTGACCAGCCAACAGCATCGGTCCAGCCCGGATGAGTCCGGGCTTTTTTTTGCCAGATCGGTGTATAAAGTTGTGGATAATTAACCTGGAATCGGCTTGTTATCCACAGAAAAAAATTTATTTGGAACTTACCCAAGATTCAGTGACATCCAAAAAGCGCAGTGGTACACATTCAGTCAGACGACATATACCTTTGATAATATTGACTAAATTTGACTTATCCACGCAATGGATTGACTTCTATCTACTACTACTACGTTAAAAGAATAGAAATAAGTAAAGACAGGTAACAACTGTCCAGCGCGTACGCGAACCAAATCCAGTCTTTCATAAATCCTGTGCACAGAGTCAATAAATTGAAGCCAAAATGGTTTTTGACAGCTTGATCAAGTAACATTTGACCGTTGGTAAAAACCATCGTTCATCACCCTTTTCACCCGGCAACCTTCGCATCTTTTTTATACAGGTCACGTGGCACACACCTTTGAAATCAAAAGCGCTCAGTTGCCCTTGGTGGCACTGATGCTCAAAACTCCTGACCTGGCTGACGTCATCGAAGACCTCTACGCACAGTTTGGGCCGGTCAGCCAGAGTCCTGATTTTTTTGACAACGACGCCTTGTTACTGGACTTTTTTAAAAGCGAAATTCAAGACATCGATGCGTCGCTTCCGGCTTTGCTGTCCACCTTGCATCACTGTCGTCTCAAACCCATCGCTTTTCGCAACGCCACACCGTCAACAGCGACAGCCGCCCTGGCTTGTGGCTTAATCGAAGCGCCAACTGAAATTCCGCGTGGCAAGGGCGTCAATTCAAAAAGTAACGGAGAAAAACCGGTCACACAAAGCGTTCATGAAGTTGTTCGTGAAGTGGTGCGCGAGGTCCCAGGCCCTGCTACGCTGGTGCTTGACAAGCCTTTGCGCTCGGGCCAGAAGATCTACGCGCGGGGCGCTGATCTGGTGGTGCTGGCCATGGTTAACATGGGCGCTGAAGTGGTGGCAGACGGCAACATCCACGTCTATGCACCTTTGCGTGGCAAAGCCATGGCAGGCGCCAGCGGCAACACCCAGGCGCGCATCTTTTCACTTTGTCTTGAACCCGAACTGATTTCCATTGCAGGTGTGTACCGCACCAGCGAAAATCCGCTCCCGAAAGACATTCACGGCAAGCCGGCACAGGTGTACCTGAGCGACGACGGCCAGGACAAGCTGATCTTTGAAGCTTTGATCCCCTAATTTTTCTCTTTGAAAGACTTCTTCAACATGGCAAAAATAATTGTGGTGACTTCTGGCAAGGGCGGGGTGGGTAAAACCACCACCAGCGCCAGTTTTTCGACCGGTCTGGCCATGCGCGGCCATAAGACCGCCGTCATCGACTTCGACGTTGGCCTGCGCAACCTCGACCTGATCATGGGCTGCGAACGCCGAGTGGTGTATGACCTGATCAACGTGATTCACGGCGAAGCCAACCTGAACCAGGCGCTTATCAAGGACAAACAGTGCGATAACCTTTTTGTGCTGGCAGCTTCACAAACCCGCGACAAGGATGCCTTGACCCAGGTCGGTGTTGAAAAAATACTGGCTGATTTGGCCGCCATGGACTTTGAATACATCGTCTGCGACTCGCCTGCTGGCATCGAGACCGGTGCGCTGATGGCCATGCACTTTGCTGATGAGGCGCTGGTGGTGACCAACCCCGAGGTGTCCTCGGTGCGCGATTCTGACCGCATCCTGGGCATGTTGTCGAGCAAGACAAAGCGCGCCATGGAAGGGCTGGAACCCATCAAGGAGCATTTGCTGATCACCCGCTACAACCCGTCGCGGGTGAACCAGGGTCAGATGCTCTCGCTACAGGACATCAAGGACATTCTGCGCATCAAGCTCATTGGCGTGATCCCTGAGAGCGAATCGGTACTGCAGGCCTCCAATCAGGGTGTGCCGGCGGTGCACATGGAAGGCAGTGACGTGTCGGAAGCCTACAAGGACGTGATCGACCGTTTTCTGGGTGAAGACAAGCCCATGCGCTTTACCGAGCCGCCCAAACAAGGCTTGTTTAAACGCCTGTTCGGGGGGAAATGACGCCATGTCTTTTTTCTCATTTTTTCTGGGCGAGAAAAAGAAAACCGCCAGCCTTGCCAAAGAACGCCTGCAGATCATCCTGGCCCATGAGCGTAATGGCCGTAGCCCCGCCACGCCCGATTATTTACCTGACCTGCAACGCGAATTGATTGCGGTGATAAGCAAATACATCAAGATCAATGCTGACGACATCAAGGTCAACCTGGAGCGCCAGGACAACCTTGAAGTGCTGGAAGTCAAGATCGAGTTGCCTGACGCACGCTGAACCAAGGGCGTTCCGCGGGGTAGATTTAGATGACCTAAATCAAACAACTCCAATTTCAGCTTTAACTGGGTAGTTTCAAGCGCTTATCATGCGAGCGCTTAAAGCCAATGTTTTAGCGTGAAAACAATCATTCATTCACCATTTCCTGGATAGCTGGGCGCTTCATGCTGGCCCAGTTTCTCCAGTTCCTATTTTCTGGTATCACGGTAGGAGTGAACTATGCCTTGGATGCATTGGGTTTTACGCTGATCTACAACGCCAGCAATGTCATCAACTTTGCTCAAGGCGAATTCATCATGCTGGGCGGCATGCTGGTGGTTTATTTCTCTCAGGCTGGACTGCCTATGCCGTTAGCCCTGGTATTGGCGATCGTGTTGCCTGCCGTGGTGGGTGGCTTGGGCAACGGACTGGGCGCCGTATTGGGCGGTTTGTTGGTAGGTATTCTGGAAGCCATGGGCGCTGGCAATATCTCGTCGTCCTATAAGGATGCAATTCCGTTTGTGTTGATTTTGTTGATCCTGTTTTTCAAACCACGTGGCTTGTTTGGCGGTATAGCGACCGACCGAATCTGAGTATGCGCAATCGAGCTTTTATCGGTCTGTACCTCATCATGGCGGTGCTGCTGGTGTTGCCATTTGTGCTGCCTAACAGTTTCTACATGGACCTGGCGATTCGCATGGCGATCAACGCGGTGATTGTGCTGAGCCTGAATTTGTTGATCGGTTTTGCCGGGCAGATCAGTTTGGGGCATGCAGGGTTTTTGGGCATCATCATCAATATTGTGCTGTGCAATGAGGCCGCCTTGACGGGTGGCCCTGATGGCATGCCGGTACCTGCCATGGCGCTGCTGGGCTATGAATTGTCAGGCGACACGCTCTGGTATTGGCTGGTCGCCGGGTTGTTGTCGCTGGCCATCTGGGCTTCGCTGAATCTGATCGATTCACCGTTTGGCCGTGCCTTGCGCGCCTTGCATGGCGCTGAAGTGGCCTCCCAAGTGGTTGGGGTCAATGTGGTGCGCTACAAAGTTTCAATTTTTTTGGTCTCGGCGGTGATTGCCAGCATCATGGGCAGCATCACCGCCCATTACGTGGGTTTTGTCACACCCAATGTGGCAGATTTTTTTCACTCCCTTGAATTGGTCACCATGGTGGTGATCGGCGGGATGGCTTCTGTCTATGGTTCGGTGGTGGGCGCCGTTTTGCTGACCGTGCTGCCGCAGGCACTTACCTCCCTTGAAGGTTGGGAAACGGTGGCCTTCGGCACCATCCTGATGCTGTGCATGATCTTTCTGCCCATAGGCCTGGTGCCGACGCTGGTGGCTAAATTCGTCAGGGGGGAATAGCCATGGCGCTGCTTCAAGTGAACCAGCTTTCGATTCATTTTGGCGGCGTCAAGGCGGTACAAAATGTGAGCCTCAGCATCGACGCTGGCATCGTTTATGCTGTCATTGGCCCCAATGGCGCGGGCAAAACCACCTTGTTCAACCTGATCACCGGCATCTACACGCCGACCGGTGGCACGATCGAACTCGACGGCGAATCCATCGGCGGCAAAACACCCAACGAACTGGCGCAGCGCGGTGTGGCCCGCACCTTTCAAAATCTGCAAATCTGCATGAACATGAGTGCCATCGAGAACGTGATGGTGGGCGCGCATCTGCGCCTCGATCGCAATTTTTTCAAAGCGGCCTTGCGCTGGCCGTCCATTCGTCGGCGCGATGATGAATTACGCCGTGAAGCGGCAGCGCTGATGCGCTTTGTTGGCTTGCAGGATGATCTGCAAGCTCGTGCCGACAGCATGCCTTACGGCGCACTCAAGCGCCTCGAAATTGCCTGTGCCCTGGCCATGAAGCCGCGCCTGATTTTTCTCGACGAACCCGCCGCCGGGCTCAATACCAAAGAAACCCAGGACGTCGATGCCCTGGTGCGCAGGGTGGCCGATTCGGGTATCACGGTGGTGCTGGTGGAGCATGACATGAAGATGGTGATGAATCTGTCAGACCGCATCTTGGTGCTGGACTACATCGTGCAGTTCGAGGAACGCCTGCACTACCCGAAAGAAGACGAGTTTCTGTTTCGCTGTCTGCGCTTGCGCAGCCCGGAAGTTGCCAGCACGCTTGATAGCCTGGCGCAGCATCACCGCGACACCGGCCGCAGGCATCAAACCTTGCGAGCCGCCATGACAGCGGTGACCGCAGGGGAGATGTCCGGCGCGGCATTGGCCACACAACTGCGCCACTTCACGGTCGATTTGAAATCGCACATTCTGACCGAAGAAAAGCAGTTGCTGCCGTTGGCGCACAAAACCCTGTTGACAGAGGATTGGCTTGAAATCAATCGCGCCTTTCATGACAGCAGTGACCCCATCTTCGGCGAAGTGGTGCAGGCCGAGTTTCGCGAGCTGTACCACCGCATTGTCAGCGTGGCACCCGAATCGCTCGGACTGGGCGGTAAAAGTGAAGGCCATTTGCCAGGCGGCGCAAGCCCGGCACAGGCCGAAGTATTGTTACAGGTGCAAGGTCTGGAGTCCTGCTACGGCCGAATCAAGGCGCTCAAAGGCATCAGCATCGAAGTGCGCCGTGGCGAAACCGTGGCGCTGGTAGGCGCCAATGGGGCTGGCAAAACCACTTTTTTGCGAACGCTCTCAGGTGTGCAACCCATGAGTGTCGGCCGTATTTTCTTTGATGGTGAAGACATCAGCCGGCTGCGCCCGGACAAACGCATGCGTCGCGGCATTTGCCAAAGCCCCGAAGGACGCCAGGTGTTTGGCCCCTTGTCGATCGAAGACAATTTGCGTCTGGGCGCTTACACCCAGCCCCGACACCAGGTGGCGGGAACCTTGTCAGGTGGGCAACAGCAGATGCTGGCCATCGGCCGTGCCTTGATGGGCCGACCGCGCCTGCTGCTGCTCGACGAACCCTCGATGGGGTTGGCGCCGCTGCTGGTGCAAGAGGTGTTCGATGTGATCAAAACACTGAAAAGCCAGGGCATCACGATTTTGCTGGTTGAACACAACGCCCTGGCCGCCCTTGACATCGCCGACCGCGGCTATGTGCTCGAGACCGGCAGCGTCACCTTGACCGGCACCGGCACCGAGCTGGTACGCAACGACTTGGTGCGCGTGGCGTACCTGGGAATGTAACGCGCCCTAAGCCCTCAAAGTTTAATAACTGCAAAGAGAGAAGACATGACAGCCAACCAACGATTCACGCCCGGTCTGGAACCGATCGAGACCGCCAGCCGCGATGAAATTTCTGCGCTGCAACTGCAGCGCCTGCAATGGTCGGTGCGCCACACCTATGAGAACGTGGCCTCGTTCCGGCAAAAATGCGAGGCCAAAGGGGTGCGCCCCAACGACCTGAAAGCCTTGGAGGACCTGGCCAAATTTCCGTTCACTACCAAGCTCGATTTGCGCGACAACTATCCGTTTGGCCTGTTTGCCGTGCCGCGCGACCAGGTGGTGCGGGTGCACGCGTCCTCGGGCACAACCGGCAAACCGATTGTGGTCGGCTACACCCAGCAAGACATCGACACCTGGGCCAATTTGATGGTGCGCTCAATGCGCGCGGGTGGGGCCAAGGCCGGTGATATTTGCCACGTGGCTTATGGCTACGGACTGTTCACTGGCGGTCTCGGGGCGCACTACGGGGCTGAAAGAATGGGCTGCATGGTGGTGCCGATGTCGGGCGGACAAACCGAGAAACAAGTGGCGTTGATCCAGGACTTCAAGCCCGATATTTTGATGGCCACACCGTCGTATTCGCTGGTGCTGGCCGAAGAGTTTGAGCGCCTGGGCATTGCGCCCGAAGACATCTCCTTGCGCCTGGGTTTTTTTGGTGCCGAGCCGTGGGGCGAAGGTATGCGCGGCGAGATCGAGAAAAAGCTCGGGCTCGATGCGATAGATATTTATGGTCTGACTGAAGTGATTGGCCCCGGCGTGGCCTGCGAGTGCATCGAATCCAAAGACGGCCCGGTCATTTGGGAAGACCATTTTTACCCCGAAATCATCAATCCCGACACTGGCGAAGTGATGCCTGAGGGCGAACCTGGCGAGCTGGTGTTTACCTCGCTGACCAAACAAGCCATGCCGGTCATCCGCTACCGCACGCGCGATCTGACGCGCTTGCTGCCGCCCACATCGCGCAGTTTCCGGCGCATTGACCGCCTGACCGGGCGCTCGGACGACATGCTAATTATTCGCGGCGTCAACGTCTTTCCGACGCAAATCGAAGAGCAAATCATGCGTGACAAACGCCTGTCGGGCAATTACCAGATCAAGCTCAGCCGCGAAGCGCACCTCGACCAAGTGGAGGTGCGATGCGAGTTGCAGCGTGAGGTGTCCGACCAATTGTCTGACGTAGATGTGGCGGCGGTGGGCAAGCAACTGCAACACCACATCAAGACCAACGTCGGCATCTCGACGCGCATCACGGTACTGAAATTCAACTCGATTGAGCGCACACTGGCGGGCAAGGCGCGGCGCGTGTTTGACGAGCGGCCCAAGTTGGTTTGACGGTATTTTTAAACAACACAGGAGACAAACACATGAAATCCCCAATCAAAAAACTGCTGGCTGGTGCCGCCATGGCACTGGGCACGTTAAGGGCTTGTTCACAAATAACCTATACATTTGGCTCGCCGACCGTGGGCACACTGCGTCGTTGCAAAACGCTTGTGTAGCAAAGCTACACGGCGCGCTTTGCGCCTCGCATTGCATCCCAAATCCGGCGCCCAAATGCACAGGTTATTCCTGAGCAAGCCCTAAGGTCAGAGGTGATGGCCTGGCTAAAAATTCATCAACAAAGCTTGATTGAGGCGTGGAAAAAATGGCAACCATGAAAAGACCCCGACTTGAAATCGTGCAGGCGCTGCCAGATTACAAGCTGCGGCTAGTGTTTCGGGACGGAAGCATTTATACCGTGTCGCTGGCAGACGACTTTGATAAGTTTCCAGGTCTAAGTCCGTTGCGTGATCCGTCTGCATTTGCCAAAGCAGAAATCGTCAAAGATGAAGGTTGGACGGTCGAGTGGCCGGAGCAGGACATCCAGATTGGTGCCGATACGCTTTGGCTCGATGCCAAGGCACAAAACGCACTGGATGAAAACACCCGCATTTTTGCCCAATGCCGTGCGCAGTACGGTTTAACTCTAACGCAAGCTGCTTTGGCGCTGGGTATGACAGCGCGCACCATGAGCGCTTACGGTACCGGCTCACGCCCAGTGCCACGCTACGTTGCTTTGGCCTGCAAAGGCTGGGAAGTTGAGCACGGGCAGCGCGTTTGAGCCTCACCCGCAGGTTGATCAGAGCCCCATGACACCCCAGCAGTTCATCGCCAAATGGGGTGCCCCCGGCGGGGTTCCCGGGCCCGCGTACGCCCTGAACGAAGAGCAGGGCGCGCAAAGCCACTTTCTGGACTGGTGTGAACTGCTGGCAGTGCCCAAACCTGGCAGGTTTGGGGCCGACGACATTGCCTGGTTCAACAGTAGCCTGTTCAGGCGGGTCGATGTGCCTGAGCTGACGATTCTGGACGTGACCGAGCTTCGTAACGCCGCCAGCCTGAACTGGTCGGCCATCGACGTGTCGATCTTTGGCACTCTGTTTGAGCGCGGGCTGGACCCTGCCAAGCGCAGCCAGCTCGGCGCGCACTACACCGACCCGGCCACCATCGACCGTATCATCGAGCCCTTATTGCGTCGTTCTTTGCCGCAAAAATGGAAGCTGGTTGCGCATGAAATACCAGCGCCACAGGCCTCTGCGTGCGATGCTGCGTTCCAAAGAGCGCAGGCCCTGTTTTACGGCTGGCTCGACGAGCTGAAAAACTTTCGCGTGCTCGATCCGGCTTGCGGCAGTGGCAATTTTTTGTTCATGGGCCTCAAAGCGCACAAAGACATCGAGCATCAAAGCCACCTTGACGCGTCAGCGCTGGGGCTGGACCGCGAGGCCGATCTGGTTACCGGGCCGCACAACGTGCTGGGGATTGAGCTCAACGGCTACGCCGCCGAGCTGGCGCGCGTAACAGTCTGGATTGGCGAGCTGCAATGGCGTATGGCGCACGGCTACGAGTTCAAATGCAACCCGGTTTTGGAACCGCTGGAGCATATTGAGTGCCGCGATGCGTTGCTGTCGTTTGTTGAATCCGGAGAATCGGTGGAGGCGCCTTGGCCCCAAGCCAATGTGGTGATTGGGAATCCGCCGTTTTTGGGGGGCAGCAAAAAACGTCGGGAATTGGGAGACGATTACTTTGCTGCGCTCAACACAGTTTTTGCGGGTCGCGTGCCGGGCGGGGCGGACTTGGCGTGTTACTGGTTTGACAAGGCGCGCCAGCAAATTCAGTCTGGGCAATTGGAGTCTGCCGGTCTGGTCGCGACCCAGGCCATACGTGCTGGCGCCAATCGCACAGTGTTGGAGCGCTTGCTGCAAAAGTCTGATTTAGAACATAATTCGGTTCATGGCAACCATCACATTCGACACACTTCAACTGGTGGAGCAACTGCGCTCGGCGGGGATTCCACACGATCAGGCCGAGGCCGTGGCGAAAGTGATCGCCAAGAGCCAGGGCAACCTGGTAACTTCGGATCACTTCGATGCCAAGCTAGAGAGTTCCCTGGCACCGTTACGCACCGATCTGGTCGTCCTCAAGTGGATGATGGGCCTGATGATCGCCGGGGTGATGTCCCTGGTGCTCAACACACCGCGCAACCATTAAGTCAAAACAGTAGCGCCGCATTCCAAGGTCCAATGAAGGTCGGTGCATTTGATATTCCCGGTGCCGTAGCACGCGGTTGGCTATGTCAGCCTAACGTCAATGGCAAGTCCAACGCGCTTGTTTTGCGGCCTTGGGCCAACGGACAACACATTGCCCAAGCGCAACCCGCCCGAGTGGACACACAAGGTACCCGAAGTCACGCCGCTGGGCTTCGACAAATCACCCTACCCCGACCGCACTGAAGCCAAGCCCGGCATCCCTGACGACGACCTCAAGGCCCTGCTGGCGCTGAATCTGGCGCGCGCTTCCAGCGTTGCCCGAACAGCAGCAGCTTGCGTCAAATAAACTCTGCACAGAAAGGGACACGTCATGAAAGTTTCACTCCACTCCGTAGAACACATTGGCAAGTTTGAGCGTTTGCAACTTGTTGAAGATTTGTGGGATGAATTTGCCGCTGAATCCAGCCCCGAAACTCGCCCTGAGGTACTCGACGAGTTGCAGCGCCGTGCTGCATGGCGGGATGCCAATCCGAGCCACGGCAAAAGCCTGATGGAAATTGCTTTGTCTTTGGGTGTTCGTTTGTTAGCTGGCAGCTTGTTTTTGAGGCGCCTGCACAAGCAGAAATTGCCGAAGCTTTTGCTTGGTACGAAGAAAAATCGTATGGACTTGGAGGTGATTTTTTGCGTGCTGTAGCCGCTGCCTCCGAGCAGCTTGAACGAAATCCGGAAGCCTATGCACCATCGCAGAGGCAATTTCGACGCCTACTTTTACGCAGGTTCCCGTATGCCCTGCACTTCGAATTGAAGGCAGACCATGTGGTCTCGGTGCTGGCCTGCTTGCACGTTTCGTCAAAGTCCCGCCCGTTGGCCTGGCAGGTCATGAATTGACTTCCAATAACATCACACGACTCTCTTTGAACAGGAACCACCATGTCTGAAGTCATTTTTCTGGGTTGCGAAGCCGTAGCTCGCGGGGCGCTGGATGCGGGCATCAGCGCCGCTTTTGCCTACCCTGGCACGCCCTCGACCGAGATTTACCAAACTGTGGAAGACCACGCCAAAAAACACCACATGGATGTGCGCGGCATGTGGTCGACCAACGAAAAAGTAGCGCTGGAAAGCGCCGTGGGCGTGTCCTACGCCGGGCGCCGCTGTCTGGTGTCGATGAAGCATGTCGGCCTGAATGTGGCGGCTGACCCGTTCATGAACGTGGCGGTCTCAGGTGCCCACGGCGGTCTGGTGGTGGTGGTGGCTGACGACCCGGGCATGCACAGCTCGCAAAACGAGCAGGACTCGCGCTACTTTGCCGACTTTGCCATGGTGCCATGTCTGGAGCCCGCTGACCAGCAGCAGTGCTACGACTTCACCCGCGAGGCGTTTGAATTGTCTGAAGCCTTGCAAGTGCCGGTGTTGTTGCGCCTGGTCACGCGCCTCGCGCACAGCCGCTCGAGCGTCAAACTGGCCGAAGCCAGGGCGCAAAACACGGCCAATTTTGTCGCCGACCCAACCCGCTTCATCTTGCTGCCTACCAACGCCCGGCGTGCTTATGGCCAACTGATCGACAAGCAAAAAACGCTGCAAGATTATTCAGAAGCCCATGCCGTCAACACGCTGACGCTGCGCCAGGGCAAGAACCAGGAACAGCGCCCCGGCATTCTGGTTAGCGGCCTGGCCTGGAACTACCTGCAAGAGGCGCTGGGTGACAAGCTGCAAGACTACAACCTGCTGCGCATCGGCTTTTACCCGCTGCCAGTCAAAAAAATCCGCCAGTTGCTCGATGCCTCCAGCACAATTTTCATTGTCGAAGAAGGCTACCCGTTCATTGAGCGTTATGTCAGCGCGCTGGGTCTGATGACCGAACGCCCGATTCGCGGCAAGCTCACCGGTGACCTGCCGCGCATGGGCGAGCTGTCGCAAGATGCCATCAAGCAGTGCTTTGGCCTGCCGGTCACGCCGTCGCTGCAGATTGCCGGTTTGGCTGGCGTGCTGGTGGGCCGCCCGCCCAGCCTGTGCGACAAGTGCCCGCACACCGACTCGTATCTGGCTATCAACGAAGTCATCGCTGAAGTGAACCCGGGTGCGCGGGTGATGGGTGATATTGGCTGCTACACGCTGGGCGCCGTCGGGCCACTGCAGGGCATTCACTCGTGCCTGTGCATGGGGGCCTCGATTGGCATGGCCCTTGGCGTGGTGCACGCTGGCATGGGGCAGGCGCTGTGCGTGATTGGCGACGGCACCTTTACCCATTCGGGCATGGCCCCGCTCCTGGATGCCGCGCGTGACAACACCAACATCAAGGTGTTTATTCTGGACAACAGCATCATCGCCATGACCGGTGGCCAACCCACCGCCGCCACCGATGAAGACGTGGTCAACCTGGTGGCCGGCCTGGGCGTGCCGCGCGAACACATCCGCATCGTGGTGCCGTCACCACACAAAAAACACCACACCCAAGACACCATCCGCGAAGAGCTGGCCTACACCGGCCTGTCGGTCATCATCGCCCGGCGCGCCTGCGTGACCTACGCCAAAGAAATCAAGGAGATCAAGGAAACCCGCGAGCACAAACATCACATCCCGGTGGTGGCCGCATGAATTACGACCTGGTGGTGTGCGGGGTGGGTGGCCAGGGCGTGCTGACCATGGCCGGGGTGATAGACCACGCCATTCACGAAGCGGGCCTGCACCTGAAGCAGTCCGAGGTGCACGGCATGGCCCAGCGCGGCGGCGCGGTGTCAGCCTTTGTGCGCATCTCGGACCAACCGGTAGCCAGCGACCTGATTGCCCAGGGCATGGCCAGCATGGTGCTGTCGGTTGAACCCATGGAAGCGCTGCGCTACCTGCAACTGCTGCGCCCGGATGGCTGGATCGTGACCGACATCACGCCGATGATCAACGTTGACAACTACCCAGCGCTGGCCGACCTGTACCGGGTGCTGTTTTCGGCCCCACGGTTGGTGGCGCTGGATGCCGAACGGCTGGCCAAAAAAGCCGGTAGCCCCAAGGTGCAAAACACCGTGGTGCTGGGTGCCGCGGCGATGCACTTGCCGCTGCCCCCGGAGTTGCTTGAAGACCAGTTGCGCCGCCTGTTTGCCCGCAAGGGCGAGCGCATCGTCAATGCCAACCTCAGCGCCTTCCGGATGGGCGATGCCGCCAGCCGCTTTGCCGCCGACCTGGTCACGGCCGGCGTCGCCGCTGAGGTGGTGGCACGGGTGGTGTCACGCATGGCGTTTGAGCCTCACCCGGTAGCGCCCGAGTGCGCGGCCGCCTGGTGCCAGCGCCTGCTAGCGCCCGACGCACCCGAGCTGGCGCAAAGCCTGTTCGAAGCCGATGAGGCCTTGTCGCCCGGCGCCGTGCCTTTACTTTGATCGATCGGGTTGCCAGCGCTTGAGCAGCAGCGCGTTGCTCATCACGCTCACCGAGCTCAGCGCCATGGCGGCACCGGCCATAACCGGGTTCAGAAAACCGAAAGCCGCCAGCGGAATGCCTGCCACGTTGTAGATAAAGGCCCAGAACAGGTTTTGCCTGATTTTGGCGACCGTGCGGCTGGAAATGTCCAGCGCAGCCGCCACCAGCGCCAGGTCGCCACGCATCAGCGTGATGCCGGCCGCGTGCATCGCCACATCGGTGCCACCGCCCACATTGGCCATGGCCATGCCAACATCGGCGGCGGCCAGCGCCGGGGCGTCGTTGACGCCATCGCCCACCATCACCACGGTCCGACCTGATTGCTTGAGTCTGGCAATGTGGGCCGCCTTGTCGCCTGGCAGCACATTGCTGATGACCTCATCTGGCTGCAAACCGACGCGCCGGGCCATGGCCTGCGCTGCGGCGCTGTTGTCACCCGAGAGCATCATCACCTTGATGCTGCGCGCTCGCAAAATGGCAATGGCGGCACTGGCCTCTGCCTTGGGTTCATCGCCAAACGCCAACAGCGCCAGGGCCTGCAAACCGTCTGGCGTTTGTTGCGCCATTACCGCCAGCGTGGCCCCTTGTGCTGTCAGGGATTGCAGGCGCTCATCGAGGCTGTCAAGCTGCACGCCCAGTTCCTGCATCCAGCGCACGCTGCCAATCAAATAATCTTGCCCGTTGACCAGGCCGCGCAGCCCCTTGCCCGGCGTGCTTTGCAGTTGCGTCACGGCGGGCAAGGCCAATTGTTTATTTTGAGCGGCAAGCACCACCGCCCGGGCCAGCGGATGTCCGCTGCCGCTTTGCAAAGCGCTGGCAATGGCCAGCAAGGCGCTTTGATCGGCGCTTTCCGCCACGGCAAAGTCAGTCAGGCGAGCCTGGCCTTGCGTCAGCGTGCCGGTTTTGTCAAACACCACCACCTCAGCTTTGTGCGCTAATTCCAGCGCTTGCGCGTCCTTGATCAAAATGCCATATTTGGCTGCGACGCCGGTGCCCGCCATGATGGCCGCCGGCGTGGCCAGCCCCAGGGCGCAGGGGCAGGCAATCACCAGCACTGTCACCGCGTTGATCACTGCCACCTCGAACGCTGCGCCATTGAGCCACCAACCCAGTAGCGTGAGCAGCGCCAGCACAAGCACCACCGGCACAAAGACGGCGCTCACCTTGTCCACCAGGCGCTGAATCGGCGCCTTGGCGGCCTGAGCATCCTCCACCAGTCGAATGATGCCCGCCAGCACGGTATCGACACCGGTGGCGCTCACTTGCACGATGACCCGGCCATCGCCATTGAGCGTGCCGCCGGTCACCTTGTCCTGTAGCGCCTTGCTCACCGGCAGGGGCTCGCCGGTGAGCATCGATTCATCGACCTGCGTCTGGCCCTCAAGCACGCGGCCATCGACGGCAAAGCGCTCACCGGGGCGCACCACCAGCTCGTCGCCTACAAAAACTTCGTCGATTGGCACATCGACTTCGCCGTCGAGCCCCAGCAGGTGCGCGGTCTCGGGGCGCAGCGCGTGCAGCGCGCGGATGGCCGAGGTGGTCTGGCGCTTGGCGCGCGCCTCAAGCCATTTACCCAACAGCACCAGCGTGATGACCACAGCCGAGGCTTCAAAATACAGGTGCGGCACCGCACCGGGATCGGCGCTGAGCCACAACCACACCGACAGCGCCCACCCTGCGCTGGTGCCCATGGCCACCAGCAGGTCCATGTTGCCGCTGAGCGCTTTCAGTGAATGCCAGCCCGCCTTGTAAAAGCGCGCGCCCAAAATGAATTGCACCGGTGTCGCCAGGGTGAACTGAAACCAGGCGGGCAGCATCCAGTGCAGGCCAAAAAGGTCACCCAGCATCGGCAGCATCAAGGGCAAAGACAGTGCCAAGCCCAACGCCACGGGTGCAAAGCCGGCCCAATTTGATTCAAGGGGCGCATCGATGGCAGCATTGGCCGCCACGGGTTCGTAACCGGCGTCGCGCACCGCGCGCCGCAAACGCGCCTCTATTTGCTCGGACGGTTGCACCATCACGCGGGCCGATTCAGTGGCCAGATTCACGCTCACTTCCTGTACGCCTGGCACCTTTTTCAGGGCGCGCTCGGCGCGGCCTACGCACGACGCGCAGGTCATGCCGTGAATGCCGATGTCCACCCGCATCGCGTCAGTAGAAAGTTGAGCAGTTGTCATAATCAAAATGTTGGTATTGCCGGAAAAAAGTTGCGAGGTTCACAATACGCGCTTTCGTTGTCTCCGTATTTTCCAGGGAATTGAAATGAAGCAAATTTTTACCGTGACCGGCATGACCTGTGAACATTGTGAAAAAGCCGTGGTGCGTGCTGTGCGCCAACTTGACCGCAGCGCCGAGGTGCAGGCCGACCACACGCAAAACCGGGTCGAAGTGGACTCCGATCAGCCGCGTGAAGCGCTGGCCCAGGCCATTGCCGAGGAAGGCTATACCGTTGCAGCCTGACAGCAGCATTGCATGAACGGCTCGGCTTCGATGGCGCTGCTGACGGATTTATACCCGTCACTGGCTCAAGTTCAGCCCGCACCCGATGCCCCGGAATCGGGCTTGAAGCCCTTTGACGTGCCTGTTGGCAGCGTCTTGTTCAACGAAAACACGGCCTGCCAGGGCTTTCCACTGGTGTTGACCGGTGAAATCAAGGTGTCACGCAATTCGGGCGATGGCCGTTCGCTGGAGCTTTACCGCGTGGTGCCCGGCGAGCTGTGCCTGGTCTCGAGCGCCTGCCTGTTTCGCACCCAGCCGCTCACGGCGCATGGCGTTACCACCAAGCCCAGCACGCTGCTACTGATCACGCCCGAGCTGTTCAAGCGTTGGCTGGAAACACCCGCTTTTCGCAACGATGTGCTGGGCTTGTTTGCCGAGCGCATGGCCGACCTCACCAGCCTGATCGATGCGGTGGCGTTTCAACGGCTGGACCGGCGTCTGGCAGCGGCTTTGCTGGGGCGCGGTCAACAGCTCAACGTCACGCACCAGACGTTGGCCGACGAGCTCGGCACGGTGCGCGAAATGGTGACCCGGCTGCTGCGCCGTTTTGAGCGCGAAGGCTGGGTTAGCCTGGGTCGTGAGCAAATCCAGATCATCAGCAGTGCCGCTTTGCGTGACCTGGCTGGGTGACTTGAGTCACAGACCCGGTAAGGCGCCTGGCGGTGTAATCAATCTCTGTGTTCTTTAACCTGAGTCCAAGGAGTTCTCATGAAATCAAACGTTGGCGGCATTGACCGCATTTTGCGAATCGTCATCGGCCTGGTGCTGATTGGCTTGACCCTGAACGGCAACATCGGTGTTTGGGGCTGGCTGGGCGTGGTTCCCTTGTTGACGGGGGCCATCGGCTGGTGCCCACCTTATGCCATTTTTGGCTTTAGCACCTGTTCGATGAAAAAGTAAAGGGGCTTGCCCTCTTCACAAAAAAGCGGCTAAAGGCCGCTTTTTTATTGGCCAACGCAGCCTTGAATGCCGCATTGAGGTGTGCTTGCGTAGATCAACCCTGCTGGGCGCAGCTTAAGTTTCGTAATTGCGCAGTAAAAAATATTTATTGTTAATCAAACATTGATCTATATCAGAATTTCAACACGTCGTGATATTAGTATTCGCCATCATTAGCAAAAACCATGACGGTTATCGGACCATCATTTCGATGGAGCGCCAACTATTGATCAGCAAGGAGACTTTGATGCGTATAAAAGATTTTTGGTTAGCCGCCATGTTTTCGGTTTTGCTGCTTCCAGCGGTGCATGCTGCCGACGATGACCCGGCAAAGCTGCTTAAATCCACCGCCGACCACAGCAAATTTGAGACATTGGCCGGTCCCTTCGATTCAGGCCCGGCCGTCACCAAAGTTTGCCTGAGCTGCCACACCGAAGCCTCCAAGCAGATTCACCAAACCCAGCACTGGAAGTGGGAGTACAAAAACCCGCAAACCGGGCAGATGCTGGGCAAAAAGCACATCGTCAACAACTTCTGCACCTCGGTCAAATCCAATGAAGGTGGTTGCAGCAGCTGCCATATTGGCTACGGCTGGAAGGATGTGCAAACGGAGTTCAACGCCGAAGAAAATGTGGACTGCTTAGCCTGCCACGACAACACCGGCAAATACAAAAAACCAGCAGGTTTTGCGGGTAACCCAGTGGTCAAAGACACCGAATTTCCGCCTGGGTCGGGCAAAATCATTCGTGGCATCGATCTGGCTGCCATCGCGCAAAAAGTGGGCAAGACCCAGCGCACTACCTGTGGTGCCTGCCACTTCTATGGCGGCGGTGGTGATGGTGTCAAACATGGCGACCTGGACTCGTCGCTGGACGCACCCGACAAGGCGCTGGATGTCCACATGGACGTGGATGGCAATAACTTCACTTGTTCCACGTGTCATAAAACCGATGGCCACCAAGTGCCAGGTAGCCGCTATTCACCCACTGCGCTCGACAAAGAACCAGCGCATCTGCGCGGCAAAGTGGACACCAGCAACCCTGCTACCTGCCAGTCCTGCCACGGGCAGGCTCCGCACCCGGTGGCACGCCTGAACGAGCACACCGCCAAGATTGCCTGCCAAACCTGCCACATCCCGGCGTTTGCCCGCGGCGGACAACCGACCAAGATGTGGTGGGACTGGTCGACTGCTGGCAAGATGGACAAAGACGGCAAACCGTTCAGCATCAAGAACGAGGACGGCTATGACACCTATGCCAGCATCAAGGGTGACTTCATCTGGAAAGAAAACGTCATTCCTGAATACGTCTGGTTCAACGGCACCGTCAAGTACACGCTGACAGGCGACAAGATCGAGAGAAGTGACAAGCCGGTGCCCATCAACCACTTTGAAGGCAGCGCCACCGACGGCAAGTCGATGATTTGGCCGATCA
>Ga0210044_10000187_pt1 | contig 90633 bp, 78 predicted proteins | sample CryGey13umfilter_2_FD_183959 | JGI IMG/M metagenome (GOLD analysis project Ga0210044, IMG submission 183959) | Groundwater microbial communities from aquifer in Utah, USA - Crystal Geyser 4/9/14 3 um filter (SPAdes) (version 2) | ecosystem: Environmental > Aquatic > Deep subsurface >... | reverse complement strand
CAGCCGCTAAAGCCAATTGGTGGGTTCCTATTAAACCCGCTACTGACGCTGCTTTTGCTTGGGGTATGATTCGCTGGATTATCGAAAATGAACGTTTTGATAAAAAAGCTTTAACCAACAGCACCTACGCCGCCGCAAAAGAAACCGGTGAAACTACCATTACAGACGCTACTTTATTGGTGAAAATTGTAAACGGAAAACCAACAACGTTTTTACGTGCCAACGAAATTGGTATTGGCAGCGAAACTGAGTTTGTAACTATGGTAAATGGAAAACCCGTAAAAATTGATATTAAAGAATCAAAAGCTATTTATGGCGATTTGAATACCTCAACAACTATTAAAGAAATTGAAGTAAAATCTTCATTTCAATTAATAATTGAGGAAGCTATGAGCAAACCTCTTGGCGATTGGGCAAATATTTGTGGCGTTAAAACCGAACAAATTACTGAAATTGCAAAAGAGTTTACCTCACACGGAAAAAAAGCAGGCATCGATTTTTATAGAGGCGCCGTGCAACATACCAATGGATATTATAATGCGGTTTCTATTGTTTACTTAAATATGCTCATTGGCAATACCGATTGGCTAGGCGGTATGCAAGTTGGTGGTGGCCATTGGCACGAAGATGGCAGCAAACACGGCATTTATGATTTTGCCAAAGTAAACCATCCAAATAAATTAACGGCTTTTGGGTATCCCATCACCCGCGAAGGCTCAAAATATGAAGATTCATCATTATTTAAAGAAATTGGTTATCCCGCTAAACGCAACTGGTATCCTCACACAGGCGCCGTTTATCAAGAAGTTTTGGCTTCGGGTGAAGATGAATATCCTTACGCTATCGACTTCCTATTTTTGCATAAAGGAACTCCACTTTTATCAATGCCAGGCGGAAGCAATGCCATTGAATATGTAAGTAATCCCAAAAAATTGCCTTTGTTTATTGCTTCAGACATTGTTATTGGCGAAACCTCTATGTTTGCCGATTATATTTTCCCGGATACAACCTATATGGAGCGTTGGGGAACACCGCATACAACACCTGATGTAGCCCAAAAAGCAAGCAAAGTACGCCAACCTATAGTGCCTTCTATTACTGAGATGGTTGATATTAACGGTGAAAAAATGCCAATTAACCTCGAAGCGGTTTACATAGCTTTAGCCGATAAATTAGGGTTATCAGGATTTGGTAAAAATGCCTTCGACAATAATATGGAATTAACCAGAGCCGAAGATTGGTATCTTAAATTTGTAGCCAATATCGCCAATGAAGGTGGAGGAGTACCTGAAGCTACTGACGATGAAATTCAATTGTTTATCAAAGCCAGACGCCATTTTCCAAAAGAATATATGGATATGGTAAGACTCAAAAAATCAGTTGGTGGCGATGATTCTTTATTCAGAAAAGTAGTTCATGTCCTCAATAAAGGTGGCAGATTTAGCGATTATAAAAATGCCTATTCAAAAGCTCCTTATACGGATGGCCAATTAAAGGGATTCTTAAAATTTTATGTTGAAAATGTTGCCAAAAGCAAAAATTCACTAACGGGCTTAAATTATAATGGTATAGGCGCTTATGAACTAATTAAACAAATGGATGGCAATGAAACTGGCTTTGAGAAAAGGAATGGTGATGAACTTTCAATGAGTACTTTTAAAGAAGTTTTTGGTGGTCAATCAAGAACCATTGGTAATTATTGGACACAATTGTCTTTAGATCCCGAAAATGTACTATTTATCAATAAAATTGATGCCGATAGTCGTGGCTTAGAAAATAATGATTGGGTAACCATTATTTCCGATTCAAATCCAATGGGTATAATTGATTTACAAAATGGCACTAAAATTCAAGTCAAATCGAGAGTGCGTGTCATTCAAGGAATCAGACCCGGTGTTGTTACAATGTCTTGGCACTTTGGTCACTGGGCTTATGGCTCAACTGATGTTGAAATTGATGGTGAAACTATTAAAGGAGATGTAAGAAGAAAGGATTCTGCTTGCCCAAATCCGATAATGGCCCTTGATAAATCAGTTAAAAATATGTGCTTAACCGATCCTATTGGAGGTAGTGCCGCATTTTATAACACAAAAGTGCTTATTAAAAAAGTGTAGTTAATTTTAAAGCAGAAGTTTTGAAATTTATTTTCAAAGCTTCTGCTTTTATAAAAAATGAATGTTATGTGTAATATGAAATATCTATTTTTATTTTTTACGATGTCAGTGGTTTTGTTTTCTTGCGAAAATAAAGTTGAAAGTAAAGTACAGGATAAAATGGAGACAAGCAAGTTACCAAAAGAAAAATCAGGTGCTTTGATTGAAATCTCTGCAGAAGATTTATTAAAAATGCTTAAATACGACAAAAATGCTTTTGTTATTGATGTAAGAAAAGCAGATAAAAATATTAGATCTTGTAAACTCATTGAAGGCTATAAGCACCTCGAAGACAGCTTGGTTTATAAAAATCCCGACTTGTTGCCAAAAGGAAAAACCATTGTATTGCTTTCAAAAACAGGAGAACAAAGCAGAAAATTAGGAATATTTTTAAGAGATAAAGGTTTTACCGTCTATAATTTAAAAAACGGCATGGACAGTTATTGGAAATGGCGGGAACAATTAATTAGAGACTCCCTCCACCTATATGCCGAACAAATAAATATTATTGAACTATATGCCGAAGATTTCGGCTGCTAACTATTTATAAATTACCAACTTCCGCCAGCGCCACCACCGCCAAAACTACCACCACCAAAGCCTCCAAAACCTCCACCACTTCCGCCTCCGAAGCCATTTCCACCTCGAGTAAAACTATTCCAACTGTTGCCGTTAGTACTTCCAGAATTCATAATTAAAAATAATGCTGCCCAAAAACCCATATTATTTGTTATAGAGTATTTCCTTGCCATAATGCCCGGTTTTATTAGAAATATTAATGCTAAAAATAAAATTACCAAGAAAATCATTCCACGACTTTTGGCAATATTTTTTTCAGATCGTTTTTGATATTCTGACGCTGAGAATTCTCCTAGGCTTAAAGATTTTATTGTTTTAATAGCGCTTTCTACTCCTTCATAATAATTTCCAGTTTTAAATTTTGGTATCATTTCCAAGTCAGAAATTCTATTGGCAATAGCATCAGGAATAACAGCTTCGAGTCCATAGCCAACAGCAATAAAAGCTTTTCTCTGCCCCGATGCGCCAGTGGGTTTTATCAAAATTACTACACCGTTATCTTTACCTTTAGTGCCTACCTGCCACTTCTGTCCTAATTGTATTGCATAGTCAGAGACGTCATAGCCATGCAAATCGTCTATCACCACCACAGCAATTTGAGTTGTGCTGGAGCGGTCAAATTCAACCAATTCGGTTTCCAAGCTATTAATCTGCTGCTGGGTAAATAAACCCACTAAATCGTTTACAAGTCGAGGTGGCGATGGCCTTTCAGGAAAATCTTGCGCCCATAAATTCGTAGCTCCAAAAGCGAAGAAGATAAAGAGAAGAATTTTTGTTTTATTAATATTCATTTGCTGTTTAATAATCAGTATTAGAATTAATTACCATCATTTACCAAAAGAGATTTCATCACCTAATTCATTAATGTCGTCAGATTTATAAGGAAAATATTCTTTCAGTTTTTCGCCAACTTTTGCAACAGCAGAAGCAATTCCATCGTCAAAATTTTCTTTTAGGAAGGATTCAAGCATCAAATCTTTAGCATCATTCCAGAAATCTTTTGGCACAAGTTTGTTTATTCCTTCATCGCCAATAATGGCAAATTTGCGGTCGGCAATAGCTAAATAAATGAGTACGCCATTTCTCAATTTTGTTTTTTGCATATCGAGGCTATAAAAAACTTTTGCAGCTCTTTCAACAGCTTTCGGCTTACATTTGGATTCAATATGAACCCTAATTTCGCCAGAAGTATTTTTTTCCGCAGCTTCAATTGCTTCAACAATTTTTTGCTTTTGTTCTTTGCTGAAGAAGTTTTCTATATTTTTTGACATGATATTTAAAAATTTACTGCTGGTGCATTTTCAGCGCCTTTGCTCGATTCAAACATTTCTCTTTTGGCAAACTCATCTTGGTCAGCAAAAATTTTCAATGCTATTTTGCGAAAAAATCCACGAATATGCTGGTTAAAAGTTTTCACAGCTTCATTGTAATTTTTTCTTGCAACCCCAACACGATTTTCGGTGCCTTCAAGTTGAGCCTGCAAATCAGCAAAGTTTTGTGTAGAGCGAATTTGAGGGTATGCTTCAAAAGCTAAGTTAATAGCGGTATTGATTCTCTTGCCCATAAGCTCCATTTCTTCTGGAGTCTTCGCATTCACTATACCAGCACGAGCTTGAGTTACCTCACGCAAAATTTTATTTTCATTTGCTGCAGCACCTTTCACTGTTGCTACTAAATTTGGTATCAAATCGGCTCTCCTTTGATATGAGGCTTGAACATTTCCCCATTGTGCATTAACTTCTTCTTGAAGGCTTACAGATTTGTCGTAAATACCACTGCCCCAACTAACAAAAATTAGAGCTGATAAAACTATTGCAGCTATGATAACTACTGGAATAAACCACTTTTTTTGTGTCATAATTTATGTATTTTAATATTGGATAAAAATAAATAATTTCTTCATCCTCTTGTCAATTTTATAATTTCTTTAACAAAATTTGGATATTTCAATCATAAATCAGTTTTTTTGCAATTACAAAAGCATTAAAATCAAAACCTGTAGAATATGTACAACTGGCAAAAGCATAATTGTTTTTTACTTGGAATGTGAGCCGAAGACCAACTTCCGGATTGAATAATAATTTGTGAGCCGCATGCCTCACTTTCAAAGCCCATCTTAAGTTTTATAATTCACCCTTGTTTCGGTATTTCAACAATTTCTCATTCCTCTCCTTGATAAAACTGCCAAATCTCATCAGATTTAATTCTGTGAAAAGATGAAAAATCGCTTCCCTGTAAAAGATAAAATATTGCTGTTGTCAAATTTCTGTCACCAATATCAGCAATATTTAATCTCTGCGATGAACTGTAAGTTTCCTTATAGAATCCACCTTCAGTATGCGCTTTCAAATCAAAAGTCTTTATTAAGTTATCAACAGTTTTATTCGATTTGCTCTTCATTGATTTTTTCGTTGAAAGTATATACTACTCTGAAAGTAAGTATGCTATTGTATTGATTACGCGTCCATGTATTGCCTGCAAAATCGGAATATTCTCGAGTTCTGATTTTTGAAACCGAGTATGCATAGCGGAAATTTATCCTAAAAGATTTATAAACCCTTAATCTTATGTCAACTATTGCATTTATGTCGTTGATGCTGTATATTCCATTTGTTGCATTCGTAGTTGTTGGCAACCCCCATTCAATTTCTTTTGCTCCTACAAGTCTGTTGAAAGAAAAACCAGCGCCAAGCATTGCAAGTTTTTTGTCTTCATAATGCATCAAAAAAGGCACTTCCACATAATTGAGTCTTAAATTATAGTATGGCAATGAATTGCTAGGATTGGCAACCAAAGGAAGCTTCTCGTAGGAACCTTTTTGACTAAATGCCACTTCCAAGCTTAAAAACCAGTTTTGTGTGATTGGGAGAAAAGATGCAACTCCAACATTGAAACCCAGTTTTTTAAAGCCAAAAACTTCATCACCATCAACTTGGGTAAGATTTCCACCAAAAGCCAAAGCGCCTAAAAATCGCTGTGCTTCAGAGTGGTTTGAGAATGCAAAAAATATAAATATGATAACAAATTTCTTCATCAAAAAGGAAACAATGCTGTAAATTTTAAAAAATCAAAAGTAGATAATATTAATATTCAAAACACTATAATGCTTTCATTATTGGTTATAAAAATATCTTTGGTTAAAAGAAAAATGATAAACAATTGATAAGTTAAAACCAATAATTCAACTGAGGTCCAATGTAAAAAATGAATGGTTTGTGAGAAAAATCTGAAGACATGCTAACTGAATTTAGGTACATAATTAAGTCAGATTTTATTCCTAAATTTAATCCTTTTTTTCGAGCAAAAAACACTTCCCCGCCAAAATTTATGCCTGATATACTTGTTTTTATAGATTTCAACTTGCCATTGAGAAGCCAGCTTTTTTCATCGCCAATTTTTATTTGGTTATCAACAATTTTCCCAAAGCTAAAACCTGTCGTCGCATTAAATTTCCAATTATTCAAATTCCAATGATAGCCTAATGAAATCGGAATTTCTATCATGGAAATACTTTGGGTGATTTTAGATAATTTGCTCAAATAATCCACGGGGTTATAGCTTCTGGTGTTGTATAGAGTTTCGATATTTTGCACCGAATAAATTCCAGCTGTTGTATATCCAAAGTTATCCACATTTACATAACGTACATTATTTTGTGGAATTTGAAACTCTCCATTAGTAATTAAATTAAAATGTTGTATTCCAAGACTTAAGCTCAAATTTTTTGTAAAATAAATTCCGATATTTAATCCAAAAACTGGCACTTTGCCATATTTTTCGTTAGTAGTCGATGTGCTGGTAAATTCTGTGAGTTTTGGCGCTTGCGAAATTTTGCTGGTAAACCCAAAAGCAATATTTGAGGAAATTACAAACTCTGGAATGAATCTATCTTTTAGCTTGTTTGTTTTTGCAATTGAATCCCGACTTAAAGCAGAATTTGGTTGAAGATTATCGTCAATCTTAGTAGTAGAAATTATGCTATCTTCTATTTTGCTGAGCAAAATATCTGCTTTGACTAATTCTGCTGGACTTACTAAAACTTTAGAATTAATTTCTGCGTTTTCGATATTAAGTTTCAATCTATGGCTTTCGATTATATTATTATTTTGGATGCTTTTAGTAGATATAGAAGTTGGCTCTTGTAACTCAGATTGATTTTTATTTTTCGAAACATTATAATTTGGTTCAGATGGGATTTCTAATTTTTTTGATAGCTTCTTTGCCTTAGAAATTGGGTTAGAATTTTGATTTATTTTCGAAATTGTTAATGAATTTTCAGATGAAGGTTTTTCAAAATTTTGCAAAGTAGTAGTTGAGGAATCTACAGCTTTTCTTGAATTATACTTTTGTTTTTCAATTAGTTGTACTTTAGAATTATTCGGCATTAATGATTTGATTTGGTAGTCAAAATCGCTAAAAATAAATATTGAAAATAGTATTAAGAACAGCGAAAAGCTCGAGAAAGAAATCCAGAAAATCAAGCGGCGGCGTCTTTTTGTTTTCAGAGCAGCATCTATCTTTTCCCAAGCATTTGAAGGCGTTGCGGCAGAATAGGCAATAGAAGCATTTCTAAAAATGTCGTCAATATTTTTTTTATCTTTCATCATTTAAAATCAATTTCTTGAACTAATAATTGGCTTTGCAAGATTTGTCTTGCACGCGAAAGATTCGATTTGCTTGTGCCTTCATTTATACCAAGCATATCGGCAATTTCTCTATGTTTATAACCTTCAATGGCATAAAGGTTAAAAACCATTCTATATTGTGTTGGCAATTTCATAATCAGCGCTATCAAATCATTGGCTTGCATTTCTGTATTTTCTACAAAGGGAATTGAGCTGAGAGTAAAGCTGTTTATCTCATCAATTTCTTTTGCCAATTTCATCCTTCTAAATCTCATTAAAGCAATATTTATAAATATTTTTCGCATCCAAGCTTCGAACTTATCTTGCGAATAATTACCTATATTATCAAATATTTTTAGGAATCCATCGTGAAGCAAATCTTCTGCATCTTCTTTATTATCAGTGTAATATAGACATGTTCCGAACATCTTATCCGAAAACATTTCAAAGAGTTCAGCCTGTGCCCAAGCCTTTTTCTTTTTACAACCCGCAATGATATCTTCCAAAGACTTCACAAAAAATGTTTTCCTAAAAGTATAAAATATTTAAGTGCACAATACTATAATGTTTGAAACCTAAGAATGGTTGCGTATAAAAAAATTTTTTTATCCGACGCAACCATTTTATGCCCTCAAGCATTATACTTTTATAAAACTTAATTTTGAAAATTATGAAGAAAATATTGATTCCAGTTATTTTAGCAGCTATGATTTTCAGTTGCTCTAAAAGCACTCCATCTACAACTTATGAAGAAGGATTAAAGCCTGTTTACATTTCAAAAGCAAATGCATTTAATTTAAAAGTTGAGACTCCCACAACCTTTACTTATCCTGGCAAAATGTTTCTTTACCAGTCGCTTATTTTGGTAACGGATGTTGGAGAAGGAGTTCATATCTTAGACAATAGTAACCCTGTTAATCCAAAGAAAATAGCCTTTATTTCCATTCCAGGAGTGAACGATGCCAGCATAAAAAATGGGATTTTGTATGCCGATAATTTTACGGATTTAGTGGCTTTTGATATAAGTAATATGTCGAATATACAATTTATTAAAAGATTAAAGAATATTTATCCACTTATAAACCAATTATATCCTGAGTTTGCTACAGGATATTTTGAGTGTGCCGATACGACTAAAGGATATATTTTGAGATGGGAAAAATCCACACTTACAAATCCAAAATGCTATCGTTAAAAAAATTAAAACAAGAAATCATGAAAACAATAAATAAAATTTTTATTTCAGCAGTAATTATAGTTGTGATGGGGTTCGTGGCAAGTTGTTCCAAATCTGATGGAACAATAGGCACAGATAATCCTAAAAATTCTCCTGATGGCAAAAGTGGATCCACCGCCAGAATAATTATTAAAGGCGATTACCTCTATGCGGTTGACAATTCTTCCCTAAAAGTTGTGGACATATCTACCCCATCAAATCCATCTTATGTTCGGTCAGTCGAAATCGGTTTTGGTATAGAAACTATCTATACATTTGGCGATTATCTTTTTATTGGTTCCAACCTCGGGATTTATATTTATGGACTATCTGACCCATCGAACCCCAATCAACTATCTCAATTCGAACATTTCACAGCTTGTGATCCTGTTATTGCCAGCGACACTTTGGCTTTTGTAACCTTGAGAAATAATAATGTTTGTAATCAATGGATAGTTGCAAGTCGCGAAATAGATGTTCTAAACGTGAAAGATATTTTTCACCCTTACCAGTTGGTCAATTACATACCACAATTCGATCCTTATGGTCTCGACAGACTCAATAATTATCTTTTCGTTTGCCATGGAACTGATGGAGTTGTGGTTTATGATATTAATAAAATGATTGCTGGTTATGGGAATGCTGTGATTTCAACAATAACTGGTATTACGGCTTTTGATGCTGTTATTTGGCAAAACAAGCTTTTTGTAATTGGTGAAAGTGGTTTCTATCAATATGATTATTCCGATATTCATAATATTTCTTTAATTTCTTCAATTCTTAAAAATCAATAAATTATGGATTTTAGAAATAAACTTTTGGGAATAATTTTGGCTCTTTTGGTATGTTTTAATTATTCATCTTTCGCACAAAATCAATCTAAAATTGATTCAATAAACGCAAAAACACCATTCACAGGTAATTATTTAAAGTTTTCGCCAACTACATTCCTTGAGCTTGAGCCAGGTTTTCAGTTGGGTTATGAATATTCTGCAAGTCCCAAAATTCGATTGCAACATGAGATTGCCTACCTTTCATTATTTAATCCTGTTTATCAGTTATTCAATTGGGATTATGACATAGCTAATTCAAAATCATCTGGAATAAGACTCCGTACAACAGCAAAATTTCCTTTAAAAATAGATAATTATTATGCAAGAATAAAATATAAATATCTTGGCATTGATATGATGTTTAAGTATTTATCTGTTACCGAACAGGATGTTAGTGTTCGCAAGATGAATGCTTATTGGGAGTTAATGGATATTACATCGAGCAAATATATTGCAGCTGTACATTTTTTATACGGCATGAATAATTATGTAAGCTTTTCTAATAATATCATTTCTGATTGGTATATAGGTATTGGATTAAGATATAAGTATTTGAAGGACGATAGTGGAATAGATAATCTTAATTCAAATCGTCCATTTTATGATGAAAATGGAGTTATATTATCAATAATGGCTGGCGTTAAATTGGGATTTGGAATATAGATTTATTAATAAATAAGACTGTTTGAAATTGAAAAAATTATTGTTTTTTATACTAACTGCAACATTTTTAAATGCTTGCAATCCTTGTAAAGACTACGCATGCTTCTCTCCACCAGAGCCATTAATATTTCAATTTGTAGATGCTGCAAGCGGGAAAGATTTATTTTATAATAATACTTTTGACACCATAAATTTTAAAGTTGTAAACTCAATTAAAATAAATCAGAACTTTAATTTCATCCACCAAGACAGCAGTATTTTTGTAATTATGCCAGATATTGGCTGGAATACTGGGCAGCAAATGTATAATATTCAGCTTGATAGCCTTACTAATTTGGACGTTTCGATTCAGATGGAGCAATTGAATGAGAATTGTTGTACTTTCTTCAGGATGATCCTTTTTAATGTTAGCAATCATCTCTGGGAGCGGGGTCAGAATGGAATTATCAAAATCAAAATCTGAGTTTATAAATTCTTTGCGGCTTTGAGTAAAACAATCTCTCGCTAAGGCGCTAAGGTAAATTTTTTGCTTCTCTACTGCTTTACAAGATTTATGTATGTAATATATACTTTTACCCATCTCATTTTTCATCATCATGGATTTTTCCTTCGTTGATGACTACTTTTATGTTATTGGAAATTTCTAAAAAAATCTATTTTACCTACGTTAGTTGATGTTTTCTTTGTTTATATTGCAAGTTTTATAAGCTTTTTGAATCCTATCTTTTTACAATTCATAGAAATATTAATCATTTAAACCATGGCATTGTTTATATTTTTTACCACTTCCGCAAGGACAAGGGTCATTTCTACCAACTTTTTTTTCTACTCTAATTGGCTGTGTAACTTGTTTTTCCTGAGTGTCGTGACCAAATTTATCTTGTTTGCTACTTTGGCTACCAACTTCAGAACGTCCTGTTTTCAGTTTACTAAAATCCATTCCTGCTGATTGCATTGAGCTTTGAATTTGTGGCTCTTTATTCTCTGGCAGGTCGCATTTGACAAGGAAAGAAGTTATTTCACGATTTAGTCTATTTATCATTATTTTAAAAAGTTCAAAAGACTCGAATTTAAAAATTAACAAAGGGTCTTTCTGTTCATAGGATGCATTTTGAACAGACTGCTTTAGGTCGTCCATTTCGCGCAGTTGCTCTTTCCAAGCATCGTCAATAAATTTTAGAGTTATGATTTTTTCTGTATCTACCATCACAGATTTGCCTTTTGATTTATTGGCTTTTTCCAAATTCGAAATAATATTCATGGTCTTTATACCATCAGTCATTGGAATGGCAATATTTGTATATTGAGATGAATGACTTTTAAAAACATTTTCGATGGTTGGGAATGTTTGCCGGCCAATCTTTTCGGATTTTGAAATGTAGTTTGAATAGGATTGATGATAAATTTTATCAATTAAAGGCTCTGGTTTTGATTGAAGAAATTCAGCTTCTGTTACTGGCGCTTCAATGGCAAAATTACTTATTAAGTCTATCTCAAAATTTTCGAAATCGCCTGAATTTAAATTAGTTTCCACAATATTTTCCGTGAGGTCGTACATCATATTTGCCACATCGAGAGAAAGTCTTTCTCCATAAAGAGCATGTCTTCTTTTCTTGTAAATAACCTCTCTCTGTGCGTTCATCACATCGTCGTATTCGAGCAATCTTTTTCTAATGCCAAAGTTATTTTCTTCCACTTTGCGTTGGGCTCTTTCGATAGATTTTGTAATCATCGAATGTTGAATAACTTCACCATCATCGAGTCCCATTCTATCCATAATTTTCGCAATACGCTCAGAACCAAATATTCTCATAAGATTATCTTCCAGCGAAACATAGAATTGTGAAGAACCTGGGTCACCTTGACGGCCAGCTCTACCACGCAATTGGCGGTCAACGCGTCGAGATTCGTGACGTTCGGTGCCAATAATAGCCAAACCACCTTTTTCTATAACACCTTTGCCTAATTTTATATCAGTTCCACGACCAGCCATATTAGTAGCAATAGTTACATTTCCAGCCAATCCAGCTTCAGCAACAATATCAGCTTCACGTTGATGAAGTTTTGCATTTAACACATTGTGCTTTATGCGTTTACGCTGAAGCATTCGGCTTAAAAGTTCCGAAATTTCCACTGAAGTTGTCCCTACAAGTACCGGTCTGCCTTCGTTCACCAGCTTTTCTATTTCATCAATAACTGCATTATATTTCTCTCTAACAGTTTTATATACTAAATCTTCACGGTCGTCTCTAATAATAGGTTTGTTTGTAGGTATTACTGTAACATCCAATTTGTAGATATCCCATAACTCGCCAGCCTCTGTCTCAGCAGTACCAGTCATTCCAGCAAGTTTATTGTACATTCTGAAATAATTTTGAAGCGTAATAGTTGCATAAGTCTGTGTAGCAGCTTCAATTTTGCAGTTTTCTTTAGCTTCAATAGCCTGATGCAAACCATCGGAGTATCGCCTTCCATCGAGAATTCTACCAGTTTGTTCATCAACTATTTTAATTTTGTTGTCCATCACCACATATTCTACATCTCTTTCGAAAAGAGTGTAGGCTTTAAATAGTTGATGCATAGTATGAACACGCTCTGTTTTTATAGAATAATCTCTTAATAGTTCACTTTTTTTATCAGTAATTTCATGATGTGATAAACCAGATTTCTCCAAATCTGCAAGTACAGTGCCCATGTCGGGAAGTATATAAAATTTTGGGTCGCCAGTCATTTCGGTAACCATATCAATACCTTTATCAGTGAGCTCAATAGAATTTTGCTTTTCCTCGATAACGAAAAATAATTCGTCATCAATTATATGCATATTTTTTGATTGCTCGGCCATATAGAAATTCTCGGTCTTTTGAAGTCCAGCTTTCATCCCGGATTCACTAAGAAATTTTATGAGGGCTTTATTTTTTGGAAGACCACGATAAGCTCTAAAAAGAAGAGCAAATCCTTCTTTCTCTTTTTCTTTATTGTTTTCAGAATTTGCTAAGAGACTTTTTGCCTCAGCCAAAATTTTGTTAATAAGCTGACGTTGTGAATTATACAATTTATCAACATAAGGTTTTAAATCATCAAATTCTTGAGTATCTCCTTTAGGCGTTGGGCCTGAAATAATTAGAGGCGTGCGGGCATCATCAATCAAGACAGAGTCAACCTCATCAACAATAGTAAAGTTATGTTTTCGTTGAACAAGCTCAGAAGGCTCGGTGGCCATATTGTCGCGAAGATAATCAAAACCAAATTCATTGTTAGTGCCATAAGTGATATCAGCCAAATATGCGTTTCTTCTTGCGTCGCTATGAGGTTCATGATTATCGATGCTATCAACTCTAAGACCATGAAATTCCATCAACATTCCCATCCATTGTGAATCTCTTCTTGCCAAATAGTCATTTACAGTTACCAAATGAACTCCTCTTCCGGGAAGTGCATTTAGATAAATTGGTAAAGTTGCAACAAGGGTTTTTCCTTCACCAGTAGCCATTTCAGCTATCTTTCCTTGATGCAAAACTATTCCTCCAATAAGCTGAACATCATAATGAACCATGTCCCATATAATTCTGTTTCCTCCTGCTTCCCATGAGTTGGAATAATGAGCTTTGTCGCCCACAATATTTATATTGTCGTGTTTGGAAGCCAAATTGCGGTCGTGTTCTGTTGCTGTAACTTCAATAACTTCATTTTCATTAAATCTTCTTGCTGTAACTCTCATTACAGCAAAGGCTTCTGGTAAAAGCTCATTTAGAACGATTTCAATTTTCGCTTTAATACTTTCTTCATGTTTGTCTATGAGGTTCCAGATATTTTCTTTTTCTTGGATGTCCATTTCTGGATTTTCTTCCACTTTTTCTTTCATAGAGCTAATTTCATCTTCTTCAAATTTTATCCTTTCGGATATAATATTTTTGAATTCGAGGGTTTTAGCCCTTAATTCGTCATTTGTAAGCTTGTTAATAGAAACTTCAGCTTTTTTGATTTCATCTAAAATTGGAAGGATATTTTTTATGTCTTTGTCTGACTTTTTTCCAAAAAGGTTTGATATAAAACTTAACATATTTGATATTGATTAAATTGAGACATTTATATTGTCAATAATTGGGCAAAATAACTAATAAATTGTGAATTTGTGGAAATAATATTTTGAAAGCTAAAAATACTAAGGTTATGAAATGAACTTTATATTAAGAAGCAGTATATCAAAGTGTTGCGATTTATATTTTTTGATGTCATAATGTCATAAAAAAAGGGACTTGAAGTCCCTAAATTTTTATCTCGCAGAATTCTAATATTCATCTTCATGAAAGAAGAAGTCTTCCTTTGTTGGATAGTCGGGCCAAAGATCTTCTATTCGATCGTATTGCTCCCCTTCATCCTCTATTTCACGCAAGTTTTCAATAATTTCCATAGGTGCACCCGATCTTAAGGCAAAGTCGATAAGCTCTTCTTTTGTTGCTGGCCAAGGTGCATCTTCGAGTTTTGAAGCTAATTCTAAGGTCCAATACATAATTTTAATGTTTAGTTCTTAATTTTGCAAAAATATACTTTTTTTTAAATTTCACAATAAAAATAATTTTTCTTTAAATTATTGAAATACAGAGGCTAATAGAGGCTTTTTATAAATTATTTTTCTTTGGATTGCCATAAATTTTCTTTAATACCTTTATAATTAAGTATGTATCGCGAAAGGGTAAACAAGTAATCACTTAGTCGATTCAAATACTTTTCTACTGTAGGATTGTAAAGGGTTTTATTTACTTCCCAAAAGCGCAAACAAGCTCTTTCCGCACGGCGGCAAACAGTTCGGGCTATGTGACTTTGGGAGTAACTTGCATCTCCGCCAGGCAAAATAAATGCAGTAAGTGGTGGCAATTTTTCATCCATCATATCAATATTTTTTTCCAGCCAGAGGACATCTTCTTCCGAAAGTTTAGGCATTTTACTGACGGCTTCTATGGTGGCACAAGCCACAACGCTTTCAGCTTCAAAAAGATGTATAATTATTTTCTTTAGATTTTCATTTATATCCTCTGCTTTAATCATATCAGAAAGCAGAGCGATATGCGATTTTAATTCATCGATAGTTCCATAAGCTTCCACCTGCAAATCAGATTTATTCACTCTTCTTCCACCAATAAGCGAAGTTTCTCCTTTGTCACCAGCTTTTGTATATATTTTGAACTTATTTTTCATTGATTTACGATAGAATTTTTGATTTGGAAAATTTAGGGTTTATTTCGTCGGATTCTATTACACCATCACGAAGACGAATTATTCGATGAGCTTGCTTTGCTATATCTTCTTCATGTGTTACAACTATTACGGTGTTGCCTCCTCTATGAATTTCATTGAAAAGCTCCATAATCTCCTCCGAAGTTTTTGAGTCGAGATTTCCTGTTGGCTCGTCGGCAAGAATTATTGAGGGTTTATTCACCAATGCTCTTGCAACTGCCACACGTTGTCGCTGTCCACCAGATAACTCATTGGGTTTATGCTCTATACGGTCGGTTAGATGTACTTGTTCGATAACTTCTTTGCCTCTTTCAATTCTATCTTTTTTGTTTTTTCCTGCATATATCATTGGCAAAATTACATTATCCAAAGCTGTGGCTCGAGGCAGAAGATTGAAGGTTTGAAATATGAATCCTATTTCTCTATTTCTTATTTCGGCGAGTTCATTATCAGTCATTCGGCTCACATCATGACCGTTCAAAATATATGTGCCCGAAGTTGGGGTATCAAGGCAGCCTAAAATATTCATCAAGGTAGATTTTCCAGAACCTGAAGCCCCCATGATTGCAACGTACTCGTTTTTCTGTATGATTAAGTCTATACCTTGCAATGCTTTCACTACTTGTGTGCCTACTTTGAAGTACTTTTTGATATCGATAATATTAATAATAACTTCAGCCATAATTTTCGTATTAGATGTCAACAAAAGTAGCCAAAAATGAAAATCAGAGTTAGCTTTTATAAAGGAAATTACTTAATTTATTATAAATCTTTTGTTTCTTAAGAAAACCATCAAATTATTAGTCGAATATTTTTTAAATATTTTTGAGATATTTTTGAGATAAGATGTTTTAACTCAATGAAATCTTAATTATCCTGCTTGAAGAAGAAAAAAATCGTAATACATTTTTAAATTATAACTTTGCATGAATTTTAATTCTAAAATTATGAAAATTGCAATTGTTGGCGCTACCGGTATGGTTGGCAGAGTAATGCTTAAAGTATTGGAAGAGAGAAATATAAATGCTGAAAGTTTGATTTTTGCCGCATCAGAAAAGTCAGTAGGAACTAAGATTGAATATTTTGGAAATAATTATACCGTAGTATCTGTTGAAAATGCTATTGAAGCCATGCCCCAAATTGCAATTTTTAGTGCTGGCGGTGAAGCTTCAAAAAAATATGCTCCTGAATTTGCCAAAAACAATTGTTTTGTGATAGATAATTCTTCTGCTTGGCGTATGGATGAAAATGTACCTCTTGTGGTTCCCGAAATTAATGCTGATAAAATTACTAATACGACGAGAATAATTGCCAATCCCAATTGCTCAACAATACAAATGGTGCTGGCGCTGTGGCCTTTGCAGAGACATTACGGACTTGATAGAGTTGTAGTTTCAACATATCAATCGGTAACTGGTTCGGGAGTTAAAGGTTTGGAGCAGCTTATGAACGAAAGGGCAAATATCAATGGAATCAGAGCTTATGCTCATCGCATTGACTTAAATCTACTTCCTCACGCGGGCGATTTTTTGCCAAACGCTTATACTACTGAAGAAATGAAACTGGTTTATGAAACACGTAAAATATTGAATGATAATGATATAAAAATTACAGCAACTGTTGTACGTGTGCCAGTTAAAGGAGGACATTCGGAATCCATAAACATAAGATTAAAAAATTCCTTTGAAATTGCCGATATAAAAAGACTCATTCGCGCTGCTCCAGGGATTAAACTTCATGATGAGCCTTTTGACAATATTTACCCAATGCCATATTATGCCGAGGGAAAAGACTTTGTTTATGTAGGAAGATTGAGAATTGATGAATCAGAGCCTAACAGCCTGAATATGTGGGTTGTTTCGGATAACCTTCGCAAAGGTGCTGCAACAAATGCAATTCAAATTGCTGAATTTATCATCGAAAAATTTTTCTAGAAAAAATCGCTCTGGAAAAAGCTCCAGAGCGATAGATGAAATACATGTAGATTAGGTGCCTATTCCATATTAATGAAGTAATAATCTTTTGGATATTTCACCTGATAAGAGAAGTTTAATGTGTTAGTATTCTTGGGTTTCAAATCAAATTCCCAGCTCAATTTTCCAGTAATAGCATCATATTTAGCTCCTGAGTTCTCAAGCATTTCAACTTCAATTTCTTTATTTCGTGATAGTGGAATTTGGTCTTCTATCACCAAATGAATATCTTGATTTTTAGCATTTCTTATGCTGATTTTCCAATTTCTCTCAATTTTCTTGCTTCCACCAATGAGGCTATTTTTGTTTTTATCTTCAGTTTTTTCGCGCTTAACAATTATACTTTTATCTCGTCCCAAAGAAATATCCAACGTATCGATGAATGATTCTGGATTTAAGTATGATTTTGATACATAAGTGCCTTCAAAGAAAATATTCACGTTGCCAGGGACCAATTTCAAATCTTCCCATCCAGTAATTCTTGCTTGCAGAAATACATCCTCGTCAAGTTTTGGCACACAGAAATATCTATAAGAAGCTGCTAAATTATATTTCTGAATTTTTACGCTTGTAACTTTATTTGAAGATGGAACATTGTAAGGTATGGAAATCTCATATTTTACATTGGTTTGTGTTTGAGTGGCAGTTGTATAATTTGCACTATTTGAGGCATCTGATTTGCTTTTCATTAGTGCTCTGCCTTGTGCAGGAGCATAAGCCATTCCCATTAAAGCTTTATCCTCAGTGGCTCCTGCATTAGAGTATGAAGTTGCTTCCAATCTCCTATTCTTACTACCAACAGTTCTATAATTTAAATACCAAGTATATAAAGTTGGCATAATTCCACTTTGATTTGGATTCCCTGTAGAAATTGTAAGCATTACATTTTTCCAATCCACACCTGTATTCTGATAAATTAGAGCTCTTGCATGAAGTTCTATAGGTTTATTTATATCAATAGCTCTAATATCATACTCAGGATTCCACCCAGCTTCATTTACAATATAGCTCAAATCGACAGATGCGTTTACAGTTTTTTCTGCAATTACCTCAACTACAATCTCACTCACAGCTTCAGTACTATTGCTCGAAAGTGTATTTAATTGATTTTGAAGTTGATTTTTTGTTTTGTTCAAATTTTTTAATTTATAATTCAAATCAAGTGTTTTAGTGAATATTTCTGTAAGTCTTTTTCTAAAGAAATTGGCGGCTAATTCTAATTCTGAAACTTTAACACCTTGCTGTTGGCTTCCAATCACTTTATTTGCCCGTATCATTGAAGATTCTTCAGTATAAACATTTATTTCACTATTAATATACTCCATTTGCTTAGAGATTAGCTCAATAGAATCAGTGAGTTCTACTATTCTAAGGTTTTGTTTTAGTTTATCTAAATAATTCAATCTGTGATATACCGAAAGAATAGTGAAGTCGCCTTTGCCTGAAACTTGTATGCTTTCAGCATTTAGCGACATTGCAAGTTTAGAAAATACCAGCTCGTTTCGACCAGCATTTATAATCATTGAGGCAGATTGGTTTACTTGTGCTCCATTACGAAAAACAGTAACCGATTTAATGACCGATTTTACGTTTATCTCTTTGGCATTTAAATTATTAACTGCTGTTAGAATAAGCGCAATAAAAAATAATTTCTTCATAATTTTTATGTGTTTTGTGAATATTGAAGCCCTCCTTATGCAAATAGTTTGCCAATTGTTTTTTGGGTGTTTTTATAGTCTTTGTAGATTTGCTTCATATTCTACTTTCATGATTATCTAACAGCGCTACTATTTAATAAAAAAGCAATTTAACCTTTTTTAATGCAACTTTATTGTATGTATATAAGTCGTATAAAGGTTTTAATTATATTTGCAATCTGCGATTTTAGGTATAATTATTGCTTAAGTTTTGAAATCTAAATTTAATAAATTTAAAATTATGAAGAAATTAATACTTTTTTTAAGCTTTATTTATTTAGGAAGTCTTGTGGTTTTTGCACAAAGTCTTAGCCTAAGAAATCTTGCTGGAGCAGTAAATAATGGCGACACAATAACCTACGTTTCTACTGATAATAATGTCATATTTTCAAGTTTCATTTGGATTAAAAACAACTCGGCCCAACCAATTTCGGTAAGAGTTAAAAAAATTGAATTGAATGTTCTTTCTGGAACCGAGAATTATTTCTGCTGGACTTCTTGTTATCTGCCAAGCCAATTTATAGGCGACACTCTTCGACTTAATGCAGGTCAAACTAATAAAACAAATTTTTCTGGAGATTATGGTGCACAGGGAGTTAGCGGTAAATCACAAATTATGTATGTTTTCTATGACGATGCAAATCATAATGATTCCGTTGCTTTTGTAGCTGAATATTACGCTGGCTCAGGTGTTGGTATTGCTAATTCAGATATGCAAAAAACATTTGCCAATTTATATCCAAGCCCTGCAAAAAATTCTGTTACTTTAGATTATTATCTTACAAAATATTCGGATGCTGCCACCTTTGAGTTGAGAAATATTCTGGGCTCTATAGTAAAAAGCTTTAAATTAAACAATTCTGCTGGAAAGATGAAATTTGATGTAGGCGATTTGCAAAATGGAATTTATTTCTACACTATTAAAGTTGATGATAAAGTGCTGGTTTCGCACAAAATGGTGGTTCAGAAATAGAAAATTTCTTATCAAAAAAAACTCGCAATTTAAATTGCGAGTTTTTTTTATACCATTTCATTTTGAAAAAAATTAATTATTGTTAGTAATAGAAGAAGCTCCAAAAATTTCTTTTCTTAAAATTTTTGCATCGCCATAATAATTTAAACTTGAAGCACCACTTAAGCTAACATTTAAGTCGCCATTAACATTCAGATGTGCCGTTGACGCTCCAGATAAATCCACAATACAATTATTTATAACAAAGCCTTTAGCGCTAATTTCGCTGGCTCCTGAAGCATCAATAATTGCCATATTAGACTTCCCAATCAATTTTATATCGGAAGCACCACTTAAATCAAACTCCGTTTCAGCTGCTTCCATATCTACACTTAACTCAGCTGCACCGCTGATTTCCATTTCTATTTTTTTAAATTTTAAATGGTTCTCGCCAATAACTTCACAAGCTCCTGAAATATCAAACGATGAAATATCAATAAAAGTTAGGTAAATTATCGCCTCCTTTGAGGGTTTTATATTTTCATGGGTTTCAATTATTAATCTGTTGGATTGATTTCTAATAGAAATATATTCCATAAGATTTTCATCAGTTTCTATTGAAATGGAATTTATAGAACCTTGAATCAAATATATTTTAAAAGCACCACTCGCCTCTACCTCTTGAAAATCCTTTATATTTAATTCTTTCTTTATAATATTTCCATTTCCTCCTATTGTATTGAAAGAAGTTTGTACACAAGAGATTAAAATTATAGAATAAGAAAGAACTATTGCTATGGAAATTATCTTAAGATTTTTCATGATTTGGTTATTTGAATTATCTGCCTTGGACGAAGCGAACGAATATAAAGTTACAAATATTAAAATTCATCGAGTAAAATCATCTAACTTTATCTTTAAGGAAAGGTACGAAAGCAAAATTGCCATTTTCACTTTTGTCGAATTCATTTTCACTAATTTTTTTTATCCTAATCATTTTTTGTGTTTTTTCGTTGCCTACAGGTATTACCATTATTCCCCCAACTTGAAGTTGTTTCAAAACATCTTCGGGCACCTCAATCGCACCAGCAGTAACAATTACCTTGTCAAAAGGCGCAAAAGCAGGAAGCCCTTTGTAACCATCACCATAAAACATCTTAGGATTATAACCAAGCGAAGGCAATAAAAGTCGAGTTTTGTCAAAGAGATTTCGCTGCCGTTCAATGGAATAAACTTTGGCTCCCATTTCCAGAAGCACACAAGCCTGATAGCCAGAGCCTGTACCAATTTCCAAGATTTTATCACCTTTTTTTACTTCGAGAAGTTCGGTTTGAACTGCCACAGTATAAGGTTGAGAAATTGTTTGTCCAGAGCCAATTGGGAAAGGAACATCGCTATAAGCAAACTTCTCAAAAGATGAATCCATAAAAAGATGTCGTGGAATTTTATTTATTGCCTCAATTATTCGCTCATCTGTAATCCCTTTGTCTCTAATAGCTTCGGCCAATTTGTGCCTCATACCCTTATGCTTATAGCTATCAATCATTTATGAATATTATTAAGGTTAAATTTATTTGGCGAAATTAATCATATTGTTGTTATAAAAAGATAACGTTCTTTTTTTCGATTTCAACTTTTAAACGTTAATAAGATTTGATGGCAAACTTTTTCGCCTTTGATAAGAAAGATAAATTTGTAGAAATTTATTTAGGCAAATATGCAAAGAATAGGAGTTTTGGGGGTAGGTCATCTAGGAAAAATTCATTTAAATTGCATAAAAGAAATTCCTGAATTCGAGCTTGTTGGATTTTATGATCCTGATGAAATTGTAGCCGAAAAAGTTGCTCATGATTATAATATTCATAAATTTAATACCATAGAAGACCTTATTCAAGCTGTTGATATAGTGGATATTGTAACGCCTACCATTGAACATTTTGTTTGTGCCCAAATGGCACTAAAAAACTCCAAGCATGTTTTTATAGAAAAGCCAATAGTGGCTACCGTGGAGGAAGCACATAAAATAATGTCGCTTGCACAAGAGGCAAGAGTAAAAGTGCAAGTGGGTCATGTAGAAAGATTTAATCCTGCTTTTATTGCTGCCAAACCTTATATAGATTCTCCAATGTTTATTGAAGTTCACCGTCTGGCTCAATTCAATCCTCGTGGTATAGATGTGCCTGTGGTGTTAGATTTAATGATACATGATTTGGATATAATTTTGAGTGTTGTCAATAGTAGCATAAAACGTGTTTCGGCCTCTGGAATTCCAGTTATAAGCGATTCTCCTGATATTGCAAATGTGAGACTCGAATTCGATAATGGTTGCGTAGCTAATATTACAGCAAGCAGAATCTCAATGAAAAATATGCGTAAAGCCAGATTTTTCCAACGCAATGCCTATATCTCTGTCGATTTTCTTAATAAATCTGCCGAGATTGTTGAGATAAAAGATTTAGAAGGCGAGCCAGGCCCATTTTCGTTGATAATTGATAACGAATTTATAAAAAATAAAAAAGAGCTGAAAATAATTAAACCAAATATAATTCCTATCAACGCTATAAAAACTGAACTATACGAATTTTATAAATCGATAGAAAACAATTATATACCTCCTGTTTCTCTCGCAGATGGAGTTAATGCTTTGACTCTTGCCCACCAAATTATTGAGAAAATTTCGTACTAAAAAAATTTCTCCTTATTATGATTACATACCTATATTTTCGCTAATATCTTATTAATTAATAATTTAAATATAAAATACAAATTTAAAATAAATATGATTTTTTTCATATAAATTTAAAATATCTACAATAATTAACCGTTAAGATTCAGCATTTGATAACACAATTTTTTTTAATTCTTCAAAAGCACAATAATTTAATTTTTAGAAAATTGTCAAATTCTGCTTAAAGACAATTTTTAAATACTGAAAAGCTGATGACAAACAAATACATCTTCGTATTTTTCTTTTTGATAACCCTTTTATCTTCATGCAAAAAGAGTTCAATTGACAAAGGCGTACCTTCATTTATTCATATTGATAAAATTAATTTCAATGCTGGTTTTGGACAAGGTAGCGATTCGGCATTTATAGCAGATGCTTGGATTTACATCGACAACAAATATATTGGCACTTTTGAATTGCCAGCAACCATACCAATTTTAGATGCTGGTTTGAAGAATATTACCATAAAACCAGGCGTGATAATCAATGGTATAGCAGCCACCAGATCTATTTATCCATTTATGGAAAAAATCGATATGGCCGTAAATCTGATACGCGATAGCATTGCAAACCTAAATTTATCAACCAAATATCTTAGCGAAGCAAAATTTGTCTGGAATAGCGTTGGTCAAGAAGATTTTGAACAAGCAGGAATTACAATCGACTCTATATCAGGAAGCTCCACTAATATTATAAAATCAAAACTCGATGTTTACGAAGGCGATTATTCGGGTTTGATACATCTCGATAGTATTCACAACAAATTCATTGCCCAATCTATCACAGTTTTCGATATTCCTACAAATAAAAATGGCACTGTGATGGAGATAAATTACAAAAATCCGGATAATGTTTTTTCTATAGGAATCTTTTTCAATTTGCCAGGAGGAACTGTTTCTAAGGTTGAATACCTTTTTCTGAACCCCAGTAATAAATGGAAAAAAATCTATGTCAATTTTACGGAACTGATAAATCAATATTCAAATGCAGTAAATTTTAAAATATTTTTTTCGGCCAATCTTTCAGCCAATCTTAGCCAAAGCAATATTTTTTTAGACAATGTTAAACTCATTCATTTTTAATAATTATGAATAAAACTCTTCAAGTAATAAAATATGTTATAGCTGATTTATTAGCAGCTATATTGGCTTGGGGATTCTTTTTTGCCTATCGTAAACATACTTATTCTTCCGATTTAAATTTATGGAAGAGCATAATTTCCGACGAAAAATTTATCTATGGTATTAGCTTGATACCATTAATGTGGGTAATATTTTACTACATTTTAGGAAGCTACAATCGCATTTATCACAGATCGCGACTTAAGGAAATCGGGCAAACTTTAGGAGCCTCGTTAATTGGAGTTACTGTATTGTTCTTTGTATTAATTTTAGATGATTTAGTTGTAAAAAACTATCAATTATTTATGTTTTTTTTAGTTCTATTGGTCTTACAATTTGGTCTGACAGCCATTTTTAGAATGATATTAACATCAATAACTGCCTATAAAATTCACAATCGTACTATTGGCTTTAATACTCTAATTGTTGGAGGCAACGGAAGAGCCACTGAAACCTATTTGGAAATTGAAAAGGAATTTCGCTCCTCAGGAAATAAATTTGTAGGATTTGTAAATGTAAAAGATGCCAAGGAATATTTGCTAAGCAATTACTTGCCACATTTTGGTAATTATGAAGATTTGGAAAGAATATTACAAGAACAAAATATTGAAGAAGTAATTATAGCCATCGACCCATCTGAACACGAATATATTAAATCAATTATTACTTCTTTGAATAGCGGCAATGTGATAATAAAGATTATTCCCGATATGCACGACATTCTATTGGGTTCTGTGAAGATGACAGCAATTTTCCAAGCACCATTAATTCAGATTTTCCCCGATATAATGCCAAACTGGCAATTTGTATTGAAAAGAATAATTGATATAGTTTTTTCAAGCATGGCAATAATTTTACTTTCACCATTGTTTTTGTTTACTGCTCTTGGAGTTTATTTCACTTCGAAAGGACCAATATTTTATTCGCATCAAAGAATTGGCCTTAATGGCAAACCATTTAAAATGGTGAAATTTAGATCTATGCATATAAATGCTGAGGATTCGCAGCCGCTATTATCATCAAAAAATGACATCAGAATTACCAACTTTGGGAAATTTATGCGCAAAGTAAGACTCGATGAGATTCCACAATTTTTTACTGTGTTAAAAGGCGAAATGTCGCTTGTGGGTTTTCGTCCTGAGAGAAAATATTTTATTGATCAAATTGTGCAACAAGCTCCGCATTACAAATTATTACTAAAAATCAAACCAGGAATTACCTCTTGGGGGCAAGTTAAATATGGCTATGCCGAAAATGTTGATGAAATGGTCGACAGGCTTAAATATGATATTTTATATTTAGAAAATATGTCCATCGCAGTTGACCTGAAGATATTATTCTATACCTTTCTTATCGTGATGATGGGTCGTGGAAAATAATTTGTGTCTATTGGTCTTATATTACGCCAGCTTCAATTAACTCAACAATTTGTTCTATCTGTTGGTCTTCTCCCTTTGGGTCATAATGAACTTTTAAATTGTATCCAAAAATATAGCCTACACCCTGCCAAATAGAGGCGTAAAATCCACTTCTGAGTTGCTGTAAAAGGTCGTAAGAAGTATGTGCAGTCTCTCTATCAATAAGCTTTATAAGAATTTTCCCTTGGCTAAAAGTAAAATTTCTTAGAGTTCCTTCGTATTCATCGCGTAGTTCTTTTTCGGCCTTTTTCATAAGTTTTTTCCTTTCAGCATCATTTTTGGCAGCCTTCAATATTGCATCATATTTATTCAATTTGTTACCAGCAAGCTTTGCATAAGGATAAACTTTTTTTACATACCTCACAAGTCTTTCGTAATCTCTCCTTTCTTTTAATGATGTGAAAACTTTATAAGAAACGATATATGCAGTAGGTAAAATATAGACAGCTAAAGTATCATTTTCAAAAATCTCGGCACGATGAATATGTTCATTTTGAGCATTCAAAGTGATTGAGCCTGAAATTAAGAATAATAATATTAAGGTAAATTTTAAAATCATGATGCAATTTTATCAACTTCTATGCCTAACAATTCTTTGAAAAAATTTTAATTTCTTTTCAAAATATGGCCATTAAAAAAATAGCCGCTTGAAACAAACGGCTATCTAAAAAAAATATTTTATTCTTTATTTGCTGTCGTAGCCCCATTTTAAGAGAATAGCTCCCCAAGTAAATCCAGCTCCAAAAGTAGATAGAATTAGATAATCACCTTTTTTAAGCTGCGATTCCCAATCGCTAAGGCAAAGAGGAAGAGTAGCAGATGTAGTATTGCCATATTTTTGAATATTTATCATCACTTTTTCTTTTTCCAATCCCATACGGCGGGCAGTAGCATCTATAATTCTTAAATTTGCTTGATGAGGTACAAGAAAAGCAAGTTGGTCGGCTGTGATATTATTTCTCTTCATAATTTCATCCGAAACATCTGCCATTTTGGATACAGCCCATTTAAAAACCGGTTGTCCTTCTTGATAAATAAAATGTTCACGAGCATCAACGGTAGCATGAGAGGCAGGCTTTACAGAACCACCGGCTTTTTGATGTAAGTAATGACGACCAACGCCATCAACTTCTAAAAGTTCATCAATAATTCCATTTTCACCCGTTGTAGGTTCTAATAAAACTGCACCCGAACCATCGCCAAAAATTGGACTTACTGACCTGTCGGTATAATCAACTATAGAAGACATAACCTCAGCGCCCAACACAATAACTTTCTTGCACTTTCCAGTTTCAATAAATTTGGAACCCACTGAAAGAGCAAACAAAAACCCTGAACAACCAGCATTTACATCAAAACTAAACGCATTTTTAATCCCGACTTTATCGCAAATAATATTTGCTGTAGCTGGAAATACATGGTCTGGCGTTACGGTAGCACAAATGAGTAAATCAATTTCTTCGGGCTTGGTATTAGTTTTTTCAAGAAGATTCAGAACGGCTTTTGAGCCTAAATATGAACTTCCCAATCCTTCTTCAGGTTTTAAAATTCTCCTTTCCTTGATGCCTATTCGAGTCATAATCCACTCGTCGTTAGTATCCACCATAGTGGATAATTCATCATTGGTAAGTATATATTTTGGTATGTAAGAACCTACACCAGTAATAACGGCTTTAATTTTATTCATCAATTTTATATTTAAAATAGATAAGCCAAACAAGATCAAAATCTATGCTTGCTTTGCTTGTAAAATTAATTAATCTTTAACCGTTTCGCCCATATCAATTGCTGGTTTGCCTTTGTAGTAGCCACAATCGGGACATACTCTGTGGAAAAGCACCGATGTTCCACAATTTGAACAAGTTGCATAAGTTGGTGCAACAGCTTTGTAATGCGTCCTTCTTTTGTCGCGACGTGTAGTTGAAATCTTTCTCTTAGGATGTGCCATTATTATTATTTTAATAATTAAATGTTAATTTTCAAATTTAATATCTTTCAATGCGTCCCAATTTGAATTCTGAGTTTTATGATTTTTGAATTTCTCAAGTAAATCAAGTTGCTCTTTATTACAGCTTGGGTTTCCTTTTTTATCGTTTTGATGGACTTTTCTAATAGGAATATTCAAGATAATATCTTCAAAAATTATTTGTGAAACATCTATCTCATATTCCGTAGGTGAAATGAATATAAAGTCATCATTATTAGTATCTTTATTGCCAATTTTAACAATTAAATCATGCTTGAAATCGAGGTTATAATCAAATTTATCAAGACATAAGTCGCAGTCAAATTTTATAATCCCTTGAGTATGAAAGCTTAAAGTCATCAATAAAGGCTGCTTGTTTAGCAGCATATTCACCATTAAATCGCAATCAATTTCTTCCAAAGATTGCATTGAATCAAAGAACTTCTTAGTGATATGAAATTGAAAAATATGCTCCCCAAGGTTTAAGCCTAAAAAAGGCACTTTGTATTTTATCAATTCATTCACTTCTAATAGTTTTGGGGCTGCAAAATTATATATTTTTTGCTAATAGCAAGCATTTAGCGCGATAAATTTTTTATGCTATTTATATTTTTCAATAAAAAGCAGTCCAATAATATTAATATCAACAGTTTACAAATAAAAAACAATGGCTTTTTGATTGTTTTAAAAATATTTTATCTCTGAATAAGAAACCTTACTAAGGTAAAGATATTCTATAATACTTTAGTTTTTCTATTTTGAATCGCCAAATCTTTTAGAAAATTCCTTAAGACCTTTATCTAAGAATTCTTTATAGGATTTTACATTTAATTCGTAGGCGATTGGTGCTGTCAAAGGTTTGCCATTAAAATCTATTGCAAAATAATATGGTTGCGACGATTGCCCAAATTTGCTAATCTGCAAGTCGCTCCATAGGTTTCCAATGTTTCTAATTTTATTATTAGAGAAAGTGGAAACATGGATTTTATCTTTAGATAATGGAGTTTTATCATCGACATAAAGAGATATAAGAACATATTTTTCTTCGAGAATTTCTTTTACCATAGGGTCGGACCAAACGGCAAGTTCCATGTTTCGACAATTCACACACCCCCAGCCAGTAAAATCTATCAGCACAGGTTTATTATGTGCTTTTGCATAAGACATACCTTCTTCATAATTATCAAATTTGGCCTCCACGGTACCATCATAAAGATTAAAATCCTGTGTATTTATTGGTGGCGAGAATGCAGAAATTGCTTTTAGAGGTGCTCCCCATAAGCCAGGAATCATATAAAGTGCAAAGGCAAGCGAAATTGTAGATAGGAATAGTCTAAAGACACCAATCTTTTCAATTTTGGTATCGTGGCTGAAATTAAGCTTACCCAATAAATATAAGCCCAATAAAGCGAAAATTACTATCCAAAGAACCAGAAAAACTTCTCGGTCGAGTAAATGCCAATGATAGGTCATATCGGCTACTGACAAAAATTTTAAAGCTAAAGCAAGCTCAAGAAATCCTAAAACAACTTTTACTGAATTGAGCCAACCTCCAGATTTTGGCATCGACTTCATCATAGAAGGGAATATTGCAAAAAGAGTAAAAGGTAATGCAAGCGCGATAGAAAACCCAGTCATGCCAATGGCTGGACCCCAAATTCCTTTTGTTACAGTTTCTACCAACAGGGTTCCTATGATTGGCCCAGTGCATGAAAAAGAAACTAAAACAAGTGTGAATGCCATAAAAAATATACTTATCAATCCAGAAGTTGTGTCAGCTTTTTGATCCATCTTGTTTGTCCATTTTGTTGGAAGTTGAATCTCAAATGCTCCAAGAAATGAAATAGCAAAAACTAATAATAAAACAAAGAATATCAGGTTGAAAATTGCCGAAGTGGCAAGTGCATTCAATGCATCAGCACCAAAAATTCCAGTTACTCCTAAGCCAACTAATACATAAATTACAACTATTGACAAGCCATAAATTATTGCATCTTTTTTGCCTTTGGCTTTATCTTTTTTTATAAAAAAACTTACTGTCATTGGAATCATAGGCCATACACATGGAGTCATAAGAGCTATCAATCCACCAATAAAACCTAAGAAAAATATCACTAAAAAACTTTTGTTGCTTATCGAATTTTCGTTTCCATAAGCTTTCAATTCTTCAATTACTGGTTCCCATAGCATTTTTTCCCAAGCACCATTATTTAAATTAGCTTCGGGCTTATCAATTGCAGAATCTTGAAAATTGTCTTTATCATTGGCTTTAGCGGCAGTGGTATCGCTGTCATTCATCGAATTATCAACTGGATTTTCGGAAAAATTATTTTCGCCATTCTTTGCCCCTTCCAAATCAAACTTGAAATTATATGTCAATGCTGTGCAAGCTCCATTTATACAGGCTTGATATTCTATAGAGCCGTGCGCGTTAGATGCTTTTGTTGAAGTAATTTTTATCTTTTGCGTGAAGGTTGCCTTTGAATCCCAATATTTTGTCATTCCTTTTAAAAGCTCGTCATATTCTTCCTTAGGTTTGGGCGATTCTATAACTTTCCCTATAAGTGCGTAGCCTTTTATATCGTCGAAATAAAAAGCCATAGGCATTGTTCCCTCTGAATATTGGCTATAGAAATGCCATTTTGGTGAAGCTGTGGCAGTAAAAATAAGTTTGTATTCATTGTCGCTTATCTTCTGAGCTTTGCTCGTCCAGCTTACAGGCTTAATATCTTTTTCATTATTGCCCATCAGATTTTTTAAACCCTGAGCTTCAACAATATAAATAGGAGTAGCAAATAAAAAAAATACTAAAAATAATTTTGCAAAGATGATTTTCATAATAAGTCTGTTTTGTTGAAAATATTAAAATCAGCATATTTATTACAGTACTGAATGCTGGCAAAAATAATTATATTTTGCTTCAATCCTATTAGACCTTTATTGATTTAATTCCTTACAAAACTTTTAATAATTTATAAATTTTGGGAGATTAAGCGTTGAAAATTAGTAAAAAGAGATTCTGTTAATAAACGTTTTGCCAAAATTGCAATTAACCATAATAATGAAAGCATGCCTACTCGACTAAGAAATAGTGAAATTTTTTGATTATTTATAATTTTAAATCCTATAAAGTATATATACCTCAAACAGATTATTAAATGATTGTTAAGTCTTTATTTTCAAACATTTCAATTAGCTAAAATCCTCTACTCTTTTAAAATCCATTTGTGAAATTTTAATTAATATTTCAACAATCAAATGGATTTTGCAGCTATTATTAGTTAAAAAGTTTCGCTTAAAATTATACTTTTGCAGCAAATTAAATTATTTGATAGATGGAAGCAGCAGAAAGCAAGACATTAAATTTTATCGAACAAATTATTGAAGAAGATTTGGCAAGTCAGAAAAATGGAGACCTTATTTGCACAAGATTTCCCCCTGAACCCAATGGTTATCTACATATTGGACATGCTAAATCTATATGCCTGAACTTTGGTTTGGGGCAGAAATATCATGGTAAAACCAATCTAAGATTTGATGATACCAATCCATCTAAAGAGGAAGACAAGTATGTAAAAGCCATAGTTGAAGATGTTAAATGGCTGGGTTTCAATTGGGATGGCGATATTAAATATACTTCCGATTATTTCAATCAATTATATCAATGGGCTATAGAATTTATAAAAAAAGGTTTAGCTTATGTCGACGACCAAAAATCTGAGGAAATTAGTCTGCAAAGAGGCACTCCGCAAAAACCAGGAATAATGAGTCCCTTTCGCAGCAGAACAATTGAAGAAAATTTAGAACTTTTTGAAAGGATGTATAAAGGCGAATTCCCCGATGGAAGCCGTGTACTGCGCGCCAAAGCCGATATGTCATCGCCAAATATGCAATTGCGCGACCCTGTGATGTACAGAATTATGCACTCTACTCATCATCGCACTGGCGATTTGTGGTGCATATACCCAATGTATGATTTCGCTCATGGACAATCCGATTATATCGAAGGAATTACACACAGCATTTGTACTTTGGAATTTGAAAATCATCGGCCTCTTTACAATTGGTATTTAGATAAAATTGCTGATAGCAAAAAAGTTAGACCACAGCAAATTGAGTTTGCTCGCCTAAATCTCTCTTACACAGTAATGAGCAAAAGAAAACTTCTACAACTTGTAGAAGAAGGAAATGTATCTGGCTGGGACGACCCACGTATGCCGACAATTTCTGGATTACGCCGTCGTGGTTATACCCCCGAATCAATAAGAAATTTTTCAGAAAGAATTGGCGTTGCCAAGCGCGATAATATTATTGATGTTGGACTTTTAGAATTTAGCCTACGCGAACATTTAAATAAAATTGCCCCAAGAGTAATGGCTGTTTTAGACCCAGTTAAACTTATTATAACAAACTATCCAAAAGATAAAACCGAATTTATTGAGCTCGAAAACAATCCTGAGGACTTAAGTAGCGGCACAAGAGAACTTCCTTTTGGGCGCGAAATTTATATCGAAAGAGAGGATTTTTTGGAAGACCCTCCAAAGAAATTTTTTAGACTTGGACCTCAAAGAGAAGTTCGATTAAAAGGCGCATATATTATTAAATGTGAAGATTTTAAGAAAGATTCAGAAGGAAAAATTGCTGAGGTTTACTGTAGCTACGACCCCGAAACCAAGAGCGGCACTGGCATAAGCAGAAAAGTTAAAGGTACACTTCATTGGGTGAGTGCTCCACAAGCAATTGATGCGGAAATTAGAATTTACGACCGTCTTTTCTCTGTGGAAGATACAGCTGCCGATAAAGATATCGACTTCAAAGAGCTTATCAATCCAAACTCACTGCAGATTATTAATCACTGCAAATTAGAACCATCACTGGCATCAGCAAAACCTGAAGATAAATTTCAATTTCAACGCATGGGATATTTTTGCGTCGATAAAGATTCTACAAAAGAAAAATTAGTATTCAACAGAACAGTTCCTCTGAAAGATGGCTGGAATAAAACAAACATTATTGCAAATGTATAGGACAAAAACTTGTGGTGAGCTAAGAATTAGCGACATAGCAACAAAAGTTGTGCTGGCTGGCTGGGTGCAGAAATCCCGTGATCTTGGAGGCATGACCTTCATAGATTTGCGCGACAGATATGGCATCACACAATTGGTTTTTAATATGGAAACCAACGAAAAATTATGCAAAGAAGCTCGAAGCCTTGCTCGTGAATTTGTGATTCAAATTTCGGGCATTGTTACCGAAAGAAGTAATAAAAATATTAATATAGCCACTGGCGATATTGAAATAATTGTAGAGGAATTTAAAATTCTTAACAAATCTAAAACTCCACCTTTTACCATAGAAAATAATACTGATGGCGGTGAGGAAATTAGAATGAAATACCGCTATCTCGATTTGCGTCGAGAACCTTTGAAAAAGAATTTGATACTACGCCATAAACTCTCCATGACTGTACGTAACTTCTTGAGTGAGAACAATTTTATAGAAATAGAAACTCCATATCTTATTAAATCTACTCCCGAAGGTGCAAGAGATTTTGTTGTACCCTCGAGAATGAATAAAGGAGGCTTTTATGCTTTACCACAATCTCCTCAAACATTCAAACAACTGCTGATGATTGCAGGCTATGATAGATATTTTCAGCTGGTAAGATGCTTCCGCGATGAGGATTTACGAGCCGATCGACAGCCCGAATTTACTCAGATTGACTGTGAGATGGCTTTTGTAGAGCAAGATGATGTTCTTAAAGTTTTTGAAAATCTGACAAAACATCTTTTCAAAGAAATCAAGAATATTGCTTTTGATAATTTCCCTAAGATGCTATACGACGATGCCATTCGTTATTACGGTAGCGATAAGCCTGACATTCGTTTTGAAATGAGATTCGTCGAAATTACCGATTTTGCTAAAGGCAAAGATTTTAAAATATTTGATGATGCTGAAATAATAGTGGGAATAAATGTAAAAGGTGCCGCCGAATATACAAGAAAACAACTCGATGCGCTGACAGATTTCGTTAGAAAACCTCAGATTGGAGCCAAAGGAATGGTTTATGTAAAATATAATGCTGATGGAAGTATTAAATCTTCTGTAGATAAATTTTATTCCTTAGATGACTTACAAAAGTGGACTTCTATTTTTGATGCCAAAGAGGGTGATTTGATGCTTATTCTTTCGGGTGACACTGAAAAAACACAAAAAGCTTTAGGCGAACTACGTTTGGAAATGGCCAACCAGCTTGGGTTAAGAGATAGAAAAGTTTACAAACCTCTGTGGGTAGTGGATTTCCCATTGCTCGAGTGGGACGATGAGAACAGCAGATATCATGCAATGCATCACCCTTTTACTTCTCCCAAACCAGAAGATGAACATTTCTTAGAAACCTCCCCCGAAAAAGCTCATGCCAATGCCTACGACTTGGTAATAAATGGAGTAGAAATTGGCGGCGGTTCTATCAGAATTCATGATGCTAAACTTCAAGCAAAAATGTTTAAAGTTTTAGGCTTTACTGATGAAGATGCACGAAATCAGTTTGGTTTTTTGATGGATGCTTTTGAATATGGTGCACCACCTCACGGTGGAATTGCTTTTGGTTTCGATAGACTTGCTGCCATGTTTGGTGGCACAGATTCTATAAGAGATTATATTGCTTTTCCCAAAAATAATCATGGTCAAGATATAATGATTTCTTCACCATCAGCAATATCTGATTTACAGTTGGAGGAGCTTTCTCTAAAGATTGATTTGCGAAAAAAAGAAGATAATTAGTCCCTTTTTTTGATTAAAAATCAGCTGTAATAGATTATCATAAAGTTTGTACATTTGCTCAAATCAAATTTTAGTATGAATAGAATTTTCATAAAAGATACTTTTTTAGCAATCACAATATTTTTTTTGATGATTTCTTTCCCGTCTTGCAAGAAAGAAACCATTATGCTGCCACCAGATTTGGGAGAAAAATATTTTCCTATAAAACAAGGCTCATGGATATCTTATAAAGTCGATTCTATAGTTTGGAATAACTTCTATACTCCCGTAAAAATAGATACTTTCTCTTTTTATTTGAAAATGAAAATCGATAGTCAATATACTGATAACGAAGGCAGAACAATTTATTATTATCGCAAATATTATAGCCTAACCAACTCAAATTGGCAATTGTCAAAAAATTACTCGATTAACAAAACTGCACAGCGCATTGAGACTTTTGAGGAGAATTATACTTATATAAAAATGGTTTTCCCAGTAAAAAACTCAACAATTTGGGATATGAATGCTTTCAACATATTTGACAAAACTGAAAGCTATTTTCAAAATTATGATGTTTCAAAAACATATAATGGCGAATTCTTTGATTCTTGTGCTGTAGTTAATCACCAAAACTTAGAAACACTCATAAGCAAAAACTATCATGAAGAAGTTTATGGGAAAAATATTGGACTACTTTATAAAAAACTTATAAAAATAGAAAAGGCCATAAATGGCACTTGGAATAATGGAGTCTCCTGCACATATTCTATAGTTGGAAGAGGACAAGATTAATAGAATTTATTAATGAAAAAATTAATTCCTATTTATATTATATTCATAATCAGTTTAATAAGCTCGCTTTCATTTGCTCAGGTTTCATTTCCTGGAAATTTTTCTTTAAGCCTTAAAGACAAAAATAATTCAACATATTCATTTGATAATCCAAGTGATTATCTTTCGCGGCGTGCAATTGTACGTCGCCAAAAACAAAACATTAAATTAGATTCATCAGATTTGCCAGTGAATACTTTTTACTTATCGACCTTATCTAATTACGGTTTGGTAAAATACACCTCACGCTGGCAAAATTCAGTCTTAATGCGCATTGAGGATAGCTTGTCTTATGTCTTTATATCGAATTTAAATTTTGTAAAAAATCTTGAATATTTAAGCCCCGCCAGTGGTTCTGCTAAAACTAAAAGGGTTAATAAGTTAATAGCCAAAGCCAATAAAAACGATAATTCTTTTGAATATATTGAACATGGAAAATCTCAACGGCAAATAGATATTATAAACCTATTACCTCTTCATAATGAAGGCAATATAGGTAGCGGAATATTAATTACAGTGCTTGATGCAGGATTCAATAATGTAAATAATATGAAGGCATTTGAGAGATTGCGCAGCCGCAATGGGATAATTGTTGCCAAAGATTTTGTGATGCCAGGCAATAATGTGTACAACGAATTCACTCATGGTTGCTACGTGCTTTCTACAATTGCTGGAGATATAACAAGCAGCTATTATGGCACAGCACCTCAAGCGGATTTCATTTTGCTGCGAACCGAAGATGTAAATTCTGAATTCCCAATTGAAGAATATTATTGGCTTATTGGTGCTGAGTTTGCCGATTCAGCAGGAAGCGATATAATTAGCTCTTCTTTAGGTTATAATCAATTCGACGACAGCACTTTGAATCACAATTGGGCTCAATTAGATGGCAAAACAACAATAGTAAGCAAAGCAGCCACAATGGCTTTCTCCAAAGGTATGGTGGTGATAAATTCTGCTGGAAATGATGGAGAAAGTGCATGGAGAAAAATTGGTTTCCCTGCTGATGCAATTGGAATTATATCTGTTGGAGCTATCGATTCATTGGGAAAATATGCAAGTTTTAGCTCGGTAGGAAATTCCTCCGATGGGCGTATCAAACCCGAAATAGTAGCTGTTGGAAAATCAACTGCTCTTGTATCTACTGCCGATAAAATTTTTTATGGAAATGGCACTTCCTTCAGTACACCAACCATTGCTGGAGCTATCGCTTCGCTAATGCAAGCAAATCCCTCAGCATCAGCAGAAAACATTAGAAAAGCGGTACTCATGTCAGCAAATAATTTTAATAATCCAGACTCATTAACAGGCTATGGGATTCCTAATTTCTTTGTGGCAAATCTGATATTGAAAAGTATTAATATTGATACAAGCTCAAAAGAATTGTCTTTCAAAAGTTATCCAAATCCTTTTAGCACAGGCTTTTATTTGGTTTTTTCCTCTCCTGAAAATCAGTTTGTTTCTGTTTCTCTTGCCGATTTGAGTGGTAAAATGATTTGGGGGAAATCGATACAAATTAATACAGGTGCTCAAGCATTCTACTTTAGTGATTTTCAAAATATTAATAATGGCATTTATTTTTTAATAATAAACACCAACCAAAAAGTTTATACAACAAAGATAATTAAACAAAATTGATGCTTAAATATATTATATTTGCTTCTCATAAATCACAATAATAATTCATAAATATAAAAATCATGGCAGGAATTAACAAAGTAATTTTATTAGGAAATGTGGGAAGAGACCCCGAAATTAGATCTTTAGAAAATGGCGGTAAGGTGGCTCAATTTAGTTTGGCAACCAATGAAAACTATAAAGAAAAAGATGGAAACTGGAAGGAACAAACTGAATGGCACAACATAGTTGCGTGGAATTATCAAGCTGACAAAGCTGAACAATTTCTTCACAAAGGAGCCCAAGTTTATATCGAAGGCAAAATAAGAACTCGTCAATGGACTGATAAAGAAAATGTAATTAGATATACTACCGATATTATTGCTGAGAAAATATTGCTACTTGGCCGCAAAAATGAAGGTCAAAACTTTCCACCAATCCCTGATGAAAATAACTATGTAAAACCAAAATCTTCCACTACAACTCCAGATTCAAATATTAATGAGCCTGAAATAACCTCAGATGATCAAAAAGAAGATGATTTACCGTTTTAAAATAATTTATAAAAGCATGAATTTTTGAGATCTGGGAAAACATTATTGAAAACCTTTTAAATATTTTCGTTTTAAAAACATCCCTTAACTATTGATTTTATTAATGTTAAATGCATAAATCTCTTTCTGAAGAACTTTGATTTTCAGTCTTATTTAAAATAATTCTGAATTATGTAAATATATCTAACAATCAAATTCTTTATTAATTTTGTGCATTCAAATACTCTAACAGATTAGGATTTTAAACAACATATTAATAATTCATACAAAAGACTATGGATCAAACTAATGAAAGCGTAAAGCCTTCAAGAAGGGCTTTTCTGAAAAAATTCGGAATGACTCTCGGAGCAGTAGGTGTAGTAGGAGCTTTAGGTGTTCTAAACTCGTGCTCAACAAAAGAAGCTGGGAAGAAATTTCGATTTATAAATGCAAAAGGCGAATGGGAAGAAGTTGATGTTTCAAATATGAAACTCCATTTGACAGAACTTCAAAAACGTGGTAGAGAAGGAATTCACAACAAGAAGTTTGTGAAAGTAATAGACCTTTCAAAATGTAAAAATGCCCAGATATGTATGTCAGCCTGTCAAAAAGCACATCATCTTCGTCCAGAACAGCCAATTATGAATGTTCTAAGAATGGAAAATTCAAACGGAACGGGATTCTATTTTATGCCAAAACCTTGTCAACATTGCGATAACCCACCATGCACAAAAGTTTGCCCCGTAGATGCAACCTTTAAACGTGAAGATGGGATAGTTCTAATAGATAATGAGCGTTGCATTGGCTGTCGATTCTGTATTGCAGCTTGCCCTTATTCTGCACGTGTTTTCAATTGGTCAGATGTTGACCCACGCTATGCCGAAGAGGAAAAAGACCTCATTTATAATATTGAGTTAAACGTGCCACAAAAGAAAGGAACAATTTCAAAATGTATTTTCAGCGCCGATAGAGTACGAATTGGAAAACTTCCTTACTGCGTAAGTGCTTGTCCTAATGGTGTTTACTGGTTTGGTGATTTCAACGAGGATGTTGTAACAAATGGTACCTCGAAGGAAAGCACAAGACTGAGCACTCTTCTCGAAGAAAAAGGAGCTTATACTTTAATTCCAGAATTAGGCACAAAACCGAGAGTTTATTATCTGCCTCCTGTAGATCGATTATCAAAATACGATTATAATGGAATCAATTATCTCGGCGAAAAAGAAGCCGACCAAAGTGAAGAATAGTTTTTATAATTATGAATTTTAAGATAAAATATAATGTCAGATATTAAAATTATAGATCAGAAGGCCACTTTTGAAAATATAAAAGAAGATCTTTTAAGGCCTATAAAAACCAAGAATTGGAAGTATACCTTATGGATTATTAGCTTAGTAATCTTTGTGGCTATTTCATTATGGTGTTATGGTCTTCAGCTCAAAGACGGTTTGGTTGTAACCGGAATGCGAGATTATGTTTCGTGGGGTATTTATATTTCCACCTTCGTATTTTTTGTTGCTGTTGCATTGGTGGGGATGCTTATTTCTGCTGTAGTTGGCTTATTAGGTCAAAAATGGATTACTCCTATAAGTAGAATAGCGGAAATGATAGCGCTTGCCTTTGTAATGATGGCTGGTCTTATTATTATTGTTGACATGGGGCGTCCAGATAGACTACTAAATGTTTTTATTTATTTTAGATATCAGTCTCCAATCTTTTGGGATGTAACTGTTGTAACAACTTACGTTTTCATAAGCGCATTACTTCTATTTTTACCGATGTTACCTGATTTGGGTATAATGAGAAACCATTTAAAAGGTGATGTGCCAAAATGGAAATGGAATCTTTATAATGTACTTTCTTTGGGATGGATTGGAACACCTCAACAATATAAAATTTTGCACAAAACCACAAGAGTGCTTTTAATATTGGTTGTACCTGTTGCTTTAGCCATTCACACAGTAACTTCATGGTTATCAGCTATGACCTTAAGACCAGGATGGGATTCAACAATATTTGGCCCTTATTACGTAACAGGTGCTTTTGTGGCTGGTTCTGGAGCGGTGCTTATAGCAATGTATTTTATTCGTCGTGGATTTCATCTCGAAGAATATATTACAGAGGTTCAGTTTGATAAAATGGGGAAACTTATGGTTTTAGTATCATTAGTATATTTATACTTTAACATAAACGAATTTATTGTGCCTGCATATAAAATGAAGACTATTGAAGCAGTTTATTTAAAGACTTTATTCGCAGGAAGCTATGTTTATACTTTTTGGTTTACACAGATTTTTGGACTTTTGCTGCCAATCATATTAGGGTTTTTCAAAAAAATGAGAAAACCATTCCCCCTTATGCTAATAGGCGTTTCGTTAGTTGTTGGCGCTTGGTTCAAAAGACTTATAATTATTGTACCAGCTCTTATTCACTCATATTTGCCTCAACAAAATTATCCTGCAAATTTTCATGGATATGAACCTACTGGCATTGAATTAACCATAACACTTGGAACAATTGCCTTAGCTGTGCTAATTGTTTCCATCTTAGTAAAGCTATTTCCTGTTATGTCAATTTGGGAGATTGCTCATGAAAAAGGTGTTGATGTTGAAAAAGATTTATAATAGAGTAAAACTAATTATTATGAAAAATATATTTAAAATATTTGGTTTTGTTGGTTTAGGATTGATTATTACCAGCGGAATACAAGCGCAAGACTGGAATATTACCAGCGAACAAAAAGCTACACAACTTCAAATTCCTTTCACTGGAACCAACCAAGAAGCTGGCGAGATACTTTATAATAAAAATTGTAAAATGTGTCATTCTACAATCAAAGTTGTCCCTAAAAATGATAGGGTTCTGCCAATTGCTCCTAACTTAGGTTGTCAGGTAATTCAAAGCACTAATACCGATGGTGAGCTTTTCTGGAAAATTACTAACGGCAAAGGCGGAATGCCTCCTTACGCAAATTCTCTCTCCGATGATGAACGTTGGAAATTGGTGGTTTTTCTACGCATGTATTTTAATTCTTATGCAGCCCCAACAATAGGAGGTGTTGCTCCAGAAGCTCCTGGCCAGAAATTTCAAGGGACAATAAAAAGCATGAAATTGAGCTTTGATGATAAAACAAATAAAATTTCTGCCAAACTTACTGCTGTAGATGCAGAGGGAAATCCAACTATACCTAAAAATATAAAAGTCAAAATTTATGTAAAACGTTATTTTGGTAATCTACTTCTTGGAACTGTAAAAACTAATGATGCTGGTGTATCTTCAGTAGAATGCCCAAAAGATATACCCGCTGATACAGGAGGATATATTTTTATTTCGGCCACAACTGCTGATAGCTCTGCTACAGCAATTGAACAGGTAAAATTTGGACAAAAATTAGTTTGGGATAATCCCAACAATCACCCTTCTCTCTGGGGAACAAGCAAAAGAAGCCCTTTGTGGTTGAAAGCTTCCTATATTTCTATGGTATTGGCAGCTTGGGCTGTAATATTTTGGGCTTTCTTTCAACTTTATAAAATAAGGTCAATAAAAGAAAATTAAAATAGAAATTTAAACGAAAACAAACATGCAGCAATTAAATGATTGCTGCATGTTTTTATTATAGGAGTTTTTTTTAAAAAATAAAGCCCTCACAATTAAATTGTAAGGGCTTTTTTTAAAGTGGAGAATATCGGAGTCGAACCGATGACCTCTTGACTGCCAGTCAAACGCTCTAGCCAACTGAGCTAATCCCCCAAATAATTTCAATATGATTCAAACGCTCATGCCATCCCGATAGCTATCGGGAGAGCTAAGCCCACAAATAATTTCAATATGATTCAAACGCTCATGCCATCCCGATAGCTATCGGGAGAGCTAAGCCCACAAATAAAGTTGGCAAATATATGGTTTTTTGATTAAAATAACTGATTAAAAATTATTATGTGTTTTTACTTTTTGAACTTGCTATAGCCTGCAATTCGGCAATAAATCTTTCTATATCATTCGAGCTGAAACCCTTCTCCAAAGCTGCTTCTTCAAGCGACCCCCAAATTGGTTCGCCACATACAATACACCTAATGCCTTCATTCATAAGGTATTTAATCGATTCGGGAAGATTCTCGGTAAGTTCTTCAATGGAAATTTCTTTAGATATTATCATCTTAATACGAATTGATTTAAAAATGCAAAAATAATAATAAAGATAATAATTACCTTTGTATAAATTTAGAATTTATGGACTATGAAAAAATTAGATTCAAAATTATTGCTTGTAATAATAGCAATATTAATACTTTCAGTATCATGTAGCAAAGAGGGGTTATTTATAAAAGGATCTGTCGACTACTACGCTGATGGTTCAATAAGTAAAGGCAAATTAATTGAAGATAGTATAATAGAAGGATATCCCGTGATTTCATGGATTCACTTTTATGAAAATGGAAAATTGAAGCAGTTTGATTTATCGGAGAATTTTTCTATTTCAAATTTAGAATTTCCCAAAGGCAGCACCATTTTTTTAAATAGCGAAGGAATTATGGTGCAGGCATATTTATCCAAAGACTTGGAGATTCAAGGATACAAATGTCCAGGTGGAAATTTAAAGGAAGCAGTAGGATTTTATCCTTCTGGAAAGCTGAGATTTTTTTTCCCAAAAACCGACGTCTTAATTGACGGTGTTCCCTGTAAAGGCGGGGGTTTACATGGTATTTGGCTGTACGAAACTGCACATTTAGAGAAAGCATATTTGTCAGAAAATTATAAGAAAGATGGCAGAATATTCAAGGAAGGCGATGAAATAAGATTCGACGACAAAAAATAAAACCTTTGCTTTAATCTTTATAAATTTAAAATTAGCATTTATGGAACATGAAATTATACCGACAAATAGAAAAGCTTTAAAAATAAATATCGACACCAATTTTTATGGATCATTTGCTGAAATTGGTGGAGGTCAGGAAGTTGCCAGATATTTTTTTCAGGCAGGCGGTTCGTCTCGAACTGTAGCAAAAAGCATTTCAGCTTACGATAAATCGTTCAGCGACGAACTATATAATAAAGGTAATCAAGGTAGATATGTTTCTGAAGATAGACTTCTAAAAATGCTTCATGAAGAATATTCGCAGCTCACCAATGTTTTGGAGAAGACAAGCAGTGAATCGAAGTTTTTTGCCTTTGCCGATACTTTTGAGATATTAAATTTTGCTAAAACAAATCAAGGTCATGGATGGATGGGAGTGAAATTTCAATTAACTCCTGATGGACAAGTTAATACGGTGCTGCTAAATGTTAAACTTCTTGAAAATGATGGGCTTCTACAGCAGCGCACTGTTGGAACTCTTGGAGTAAATCTTTTGTATGCTTGTATAAATTATTATGAACATCCGAATGTTTTCTTGCTTTCATTGCTCGACAATCTTTCTAAAGATAGGTTACGAATTACAATGATAAGAATGGAAGGAGCTGATTTAGAATATGTTGATAATAGACTTCTGGCTGTTCAGCTTGTAAAAAACGGGATGACACATGCTATAATGTTCGACAAAGATGGAAATGTAGCACCTCCATCAGATATGCTATATAAAAAAAATGTATTGGTACTAAGAGGAAGTTTCCGTCCAATCACAAATATTGCTTTGGATATTTTGAATAGAAGCATGAATCTTTTTCAACTTGATGAAGACTACGAGCCAGACAATACTCTGTCATTCTGCGAATTAACTCTTAATGCTATCTCACATGAAGGTATAATTGACGAGAAAGATTTTCTGGAAAGAGTAAATATGCTCAACGATATTGGTCAAAATGTAATGGTTTCAGATTTAAAAGAATTTTATAAATTAGTTTCCTTTTTCTCGCAATTTGCTCTGAAACAACTTCGCATAATAATTGGCGTACCCACGCTTGAAAAAGTTCTTGACAAAAAATATTATGAAGATTTGAATGGTGGTATTTTAGAAGCATTGGGATATATGTTTCCAAAAGATACCAAAATGTATATTTATCCTACCATGAAGAAAGGCAGTGAAAATATTTTTAATTCCAAAAATATAAATCTCGAAAAGGATGTAGCCATACTATATGAATATTTATTAAACAATCGCTTTATCCTTGATATTCAAACAAGTATGATGAAGGAGCTTTACATAAAATCGCATGAAGTTTTGCAAATGATTAAAGATGACAATAAAGATTGGATTCGATATGTACCAATTTCTACTGCAAAAACAATAAAAGAGAGAAAACTTTTTAGAGAATAGATTTCTGCGTTTTTGTAATAAAAAAACAAATCCCCTTAAGTGGTTTTATTCTAATCGAAAAACAAAAAATCACTTCAGGGCTATGGAATTATTAAAATTGAGCATTGGCAAAACATAGTAGGCAAGTATTTTTGGGCAAGATCAAAAAAATATTTTGGCTTCTCAAAGGTAAAATGCTAAAAAAAAGTTTTGAAATCAATATTTAATGGGTATTACTTAAGGAATTTTAAATACAATTTTTTCAGAATCAAAATTATTATCAGCCCAATGGTAATATATGCAAGCAGCCATTTTGCAATAGTAAAGACAGATGAAATTTGAACCAAATTGTCATCCATTTTTGGAAAACTGATGATGATATCTCGCAATAAAATATTCTCAAAATAATCGGCAATAGCGCCAATCCAAGGCAAATAAATCCAAAAATTTATAGTTTTTATTGAGTTGAGTCTAATAAAAATACCAAGAAGTAAAGAGCTATAAATCAACGGATAAACATAGTCGTAAAATTGAAAATCAAGATAATTGCTGCGCCCTTGTTTTCCAAAATTTTCTAACAAAGTGTAGAGTGAATTATAATTATATCCAAACATCAAATCAGGAATTTCAATGTCTTCATTGAGTTGAATTAGTGAATTTGTACCGGCGCTTCCGAACTTCATCAGTAGGTTCATTAATATCCATAAAATTGCCAAAACAACAATAATTCGGTTGGTGAAAAAGGTTTTAAGTTTAAGATAAAACATAGAAAAACTGAAAGTTAAATTAAGATTTTGATAAAGTTATTTAGGTAATAATCGATAGCGAGGTAAAATTACAATAATTTCTTACCAGCCTATATTTTTTATTAATTTAGCGACTTATTTATAATTACCGAAAACAAAGAATAGAAATGTCGAAACAAGAGGATAGATTTGCGAAAAGGCGTCTGCGTACTTCCTACCTTACTTCCCTTACCAGCATTACTTTAATGCTGTTTATATTAGGATTTTTTGGTTTGTTGATTATGCATGCCAAAACAATTAGGAAGCATGTAAAAGAGAATATCCAAATGAATGTTTTCATTAATAAAGACGTGAAAGAAGCCGAAATATTTCGATTGAAAAAAATACTTGATGCTTCTGACGGGATAAAAACCGTAAAATATATTTCAGCAGCAGAAGCAGCGGAAAGCTATAAAAAGGAAATTGGAGAGGATTTTATAGATTTTTTGGATGGCGTAAATCCAATTCATGCAAGCCTCGAAGTGCATCTTAACGAAGACTACGCAAATGTGGATAGTTTGCAGAATTTTTCCAAAATCATTCAGGCATATAGCATAGTGGAGGAAGTAAAATATCACAAAGATTACGTTCAAAAAATTAATGAAAACATTGCCAACATAAGCCTTTTCTTGTTGATATTCATAAGCTTACTTTTATTAATTTCTATTATTTTAATTAGCAACACTATTAGATTATCAATATATTCTCATAGGTTTATGATTCGTACCATGAAGCTTATTGGTGCCACAAAATCATTTATCCGTTGGCCATTTGTATGGAAAAGTATGATTCAAGGATTTATCGCTTCGCTTTTATCCATTGGGCTTTTATCATTAATCATCCTGAAAATGCAAGAAAATTACGGCGATCTTGTGAACGCCAGCAATTTGAATATTTATTTAATTGTCTTCGCAGGAGTTATAGTTGCTGGAATACTAATCACTTGGATTTCAACATTCTTTGCTGTAAATAAATATCTTAATATTTCCATGGACAAACTTTATATAATGTAATTTTAAACAATAAAATATATGAGCAAAAATTCAAAAACAAACAGCGCAGAGGTAAAAATGATTTTCGAAAAGAAAAATTATATTTTAATGATTGTTGGTGTTGCCTTCATATTATTAGGCTTAGTATTGCTTGGTGGCGGAGGTTCACAAAACCCAGAAGTTTTCAATCCAGAAATTTTCAATTCACAAAGAATAGTAATAGCTCCCACACTTATGTTAATAGGTTTTGTAATAGAGATTTACGCCATAATGTGGAAATCGAAAAAATAGAAATGTTTTTTTGTAAACGTATCTATCGCGTACTACAATTCAAATTTCATTTAAAACAAAAATCATGAGTTGGTTAGAAGCTTTTATACTTGCAGTTGTAGAAGGTATTACTGAATTTTTACCTGTGTCTTCCACGGGACACATGATTCTGGCAGAAGGAGTTATGGGAATGAAATCTAATGATTTCGTTCAAGCATTTTTAATTAACATTCAATTTGGAGCCATCCTTTCAGTGGTTGTTCTTTATTGGAAACGTTTTTTTCAGTCGCTCAAATTTTATTATAAACTATTCATTGCTTTTTTGCCAGCAGCATTTTTTGGTTTGCTTTTCAGCGATTACATCGATAAGTTTCTCGAGAATGTGTATGTGGTTGCTGTAATGCTTGTGATTGGTGGAATTGTTTTGGTATTTGTAGATCGCTGGTTCAAAGAGCCTACACAGGACCAAGATATTACTTATCCAAAAGCTTTTAAAATTGGATTGTTTCAAGTGATTTCCATGATACCAGGAGTTTCGCGTTCGGCTGCCACAATCATTGGTGGAATGACACAAAAACTTAGCAAAAAAGCCGCAGCAGAATTCTCATTCTTCCTTGCAGTTCCCACTATGTTTGCTGCTTCAGGCTACAAACTCATAGAAAACCATAAAGCAATAAACATTGATAATATTGGTATATTGATATTTGGTAATGTAGTTGGTTTCGTTGTCGCGCTTTTTGCCATTAAGTCTTTTATAAATTTTCTTACAAATCATGGCTTTGCTGCTTTTGGATACTACAGAATAGCAGTGGGTTTACTAATAATTGCACTCTATTATTATGGAGTGGATTTGAGCATTAATTAATGATTTTCGACTTTATAAAAGGTGAGGTTATTCTCATAGATAAAGAAAAAGATTGGACATCTTTTGATGTTGTTAAATCTGTGAGAAACAGTGTTTTAAAAACTCTTAACCAAAAGAAAATTAAAGTAGGACATGCCGGCACTTTAGACCCACTGGCAACAGGGCTCCTAATAGTTTGTACTGGCAGAAAAACCAAAGAAATTGATTTGTACCAAGGGGCAGACAAGGTTTATGAGGGAATTATTACCATTGGTGCTGTTCGCCCTTCTTACGATTTAGAGACAGAAATTAGCGAAACTTTCGACATAAGTAATATTACGCGTGAAAATATTTTCGATGCAGCTAAAACTTTTGAAGGACAAATTGAGCAAATACCACCAATGTTTTCGGCAGTAAAAGTAAATGGTTTTAGAGCTTACCAACTAGCACGCGATAATCAGGAAGTTGAATTAAAAAAACGCCAAATAAATATTCATTATTTTAATATCACCAAGATAGAATTCCCTGATATTTATTTTGAAGTAAAATGTAGTAAAGGAACTTATATCAGGTCTTTAGCTCGCGACTTTGGTCTTTATCTCAATAATGGTGCACATCTCAAAGAGTTGAGAAGGCTCTCTATAGGCGAGTTTTCGGTTTCAGATGCTCTAACAATTTCAAGAGTGAAACAATTAATTTCTGGAATTAGTTAAAATAATTTGCAAAATCTACTCTCGTTTGGATGTATTAACAAAGTAATATTGACAATTTCCGAAGCATAAATTGACTAATACTTTAAACCCCATAATTTATTATAAGCAAGTAATATTGATGCAAAAATAACATAATTCAATTTTTGCAAAAACTATATAATTTCTTAACAACAATAATTTATAAGGTCTATAATGCTGATATAAAATAAGTTGAAAAGCGAGGAGATTAAAAGAAATTATTATTGACAAAGGGGTTTTTATGCATTATCTTTGCACGCCTTATTTTAACAAGTCGAAAACCTATTTTTACCTTTTTAAACATTTATTTTATTGATGATTCCAAATTTAATAGTAAAAATAATTCCCCACAGAAGAGGCTTTACATTCTCGAAAATTAATTTATAACAAATGAAACTATCCCAATTCAGATACGAATTACCAGAAGAATTAATAGCAAAATATCCAAAACCCAACCGCGATGACTCACGCTTGATGGTTGTAAATAGAAAAACCAAAGAAATAGAACATAAAAGCTTCAAAGATGTGATGGAATACTTTGGCGATGGCGATTTGTTTGTGTTGAACAATACCAAAGTTTTTCCAGCAAAACTAATAGGTTTTAAAGAAAAAACCAAAGCAAAGATTGAAGTTTTTTTGCTTAGAGAGCTTAACAAAGAATCGCGCCTTTGGGATGCTCTGGTAAATCCAGCACGAAAAATTAGAATAGGAAATAAACTCTATTTTGGCGAAAACGATGAGCTTGTAGCCGAAGTTATAGATAACACAACCTCAAGAGGTAGAACTTTGAGGTTTTTCTTCGATGGAGAATATGAAGACTTCAAGAAGACAATTACGTCATTGGGACAAACTCCAATACCACTAAATAGAGCCGCAATTCCAGAAGATGAAGAACGCTATCAGACAATTTATGCAAAGCACGAAGGTGCTGTGGCTGCTCCTACTGCTGGACTGCATTTTAGTAGAGAGCTTCTTAAAAGACTCGAAATAAAAGGAGTAAACTTTACAGAAATTACACTTCATCCTGGCTTAGGAAATTTTAGAACTATTGAAGTAGAAGATTTGTCGAAACACAAAATGGACTCCGAAAGAGTTATTGTAGGCTCTGAATCAGTGGAACTAATTAACTCGACAAAAGCAAGAAGGAAAAAAGTAGTTGCCGTTGGCACAACAACTATCAAGGCTCTTGAAGCCGCTGTTACCATTTCCAAAGAAGTAAAACCCATTGATGGTTGGACCAATCTATTTATTTTTCCTCCTTACGATTTTTCACTTGCTGATGCATTAATCACCAATTTTCATGCTCCGAAATCTCCAATGATGATGCTCACTGCTACTTTTATGGGCTACGATTTTTTGATGAAATGTTATAAGGAAGCTATTAAAGAAAAATATAATTTTCTTACTTACGGCGACGCTATGTTGATACTCTAATGATGGAAATCTATGCTCTTATAACTGCTGCTGGAAGAGGAAGAAGAATAAAATCTATTTTTCCAAAGCAATTTATACCTATTGCTGGACGCCCTCTTCTGATGCGTACCATAGAAGTAATTAAAGATTTTGATGCAAAGATTAAAATCGTTTTGGTAATTCCTGAAGAGCATATTAAATTGTGGAAAGATTTATGTACAGAATTCGATTTTCAAATTGAACATCAGATAGTTAGGGGCGGGAAAGAGAGATTTAACTCAGTTCAAAACGGACTTCATTTTATTCCACAAGACAGCATTGTTTTAATTCATGATGGCGTTAGGCCTTTGGTACATCAAGACACAATACAAAGAGTGGTGGATAAAACCATTGAGAAAGGCAATGCTGTACCTTGTATAGTTCCAACGCAAACTATCAGAAGAATTGTAAGCGAGGGTGAAAATGAGCCTCTCTTGCGGGAAAATCTGAGAATTATTCAAACACCTCAAGGATTTCATTCTAATATAATTAAACTTGCTTATAATCAAGAATTCGACGCCAAATTTACTGATGATGCTTCTGTTTTAGAAACATTGGGATATCGCATAAATCTGGTTGAGGGGAATTATTCTAACATAAAAATTACTCATCCTGCTGATATTAAAACTGCTGAAGCTCTGATGGTTGTAGATTAATTGATTCCTGATATTTTTTTTCTTCCGATTTTCTCAGAATCTTCTCCCCTTCCAATAAAAAGGCATAAACTGCCCCAAAATCGCAATGGAAATAATATAAAATGGGTAAATTAATTGAAGAGGTAATAAATAAATCATCAACTTATTAGAGCTAAACTGTCGATTAAAAATCACTAATAAGGCTGCATCAAAAAGGCTTTTTGAGAAAAATAGCACAAAATAGATTTTGAAATACTCCCAGCCGAAAAAGAGAGCTAAAAAAAATGTTGTTGCAAGAATTAAATTTATAACAAAAATAAAAAAAGCTATGGCGATAATATTTCCATCATTGTATTTTTTACTTTTTGATGCCCATCTAATACGTTGATTTATAAATGCTTTAATGTTTTTAGGAGATTGCGTACAAACTAATGCATTTGGGTTATTTAAAAACCCAATGCAATCAAAACCATTTTTTTTTCTTGCTTCCGACATCAAAAAAACATCATCGCCTGAGGCAATATCAGAAAAATAAACTCTGTCGCCAATATCTTCAATAAGTTCGCGGCGCACAGCTAAATTTGCACCATTAGCCATTATTGGGATTCCCATTTCAATAGCAGCAGCGCCAGAAGCTACCAAGCTGGCAAATTCTAATCTAAAAAAATTATTAAGCACTGTATTGCTCGTTTCAAAAACTACTGGGCCAGAAATAAGCATTAGCTTTGACTTCGAAAATTTAATATTGAATGATGTTACCCATTTTGAATATAGTCGACAATCGGCGTCAGTAAAGAGAATTATTTCATTTTTTGATTCATTAATTCCCTTTGCCAAAGCATTTTTTTTGCCTCCAGCGCTTTGCAGTAATTTATACGGAATCGTACTATCATACAAAAGTTTTTCTGCCAAATATAAGCTGTTGTCATTACTTTCATCATCCACCAAAATCAACTCAAAGTTAGAGTGAAGATATTCTTGTTTTTCAATATCAGAAATCAGATTGCTAATATTCTTCGACTCATTGCGCATGGCTACTATTATGCTGAATGTGTGATGTTTGTATATCTTGTCTTTAGCCTTAATCAATTTAAAATCAGCTGAAGCACTTCTTTTAAAGGCGAAAAAAAAAGCAATAATAAGAAGGCAATATAAACCACCAAAAATTAAGATAATTATTGTAAAATTTTCCATTATAGTTTGCTTTCTTTCTTGAAGAATTTCAAATCTTTAATAAAGAACAGACCGATTATTGCTGGTAGCACAATATTTATTAACCAAATAAAGCTTGTAACCACAACAACTTCGCTATTTGGATAAGTATTTTGCCCCAAAATGTCGATAAAATATATTTTAAAGATCAGTAAAGCCGAAACTGAACGCATTCCAATTTCTATCAAAGCTATTGATGGCCTGATGGTATTAAATAAAAACATGCAAGAGATAAGCATAAGCCCAACAAGGTAATTTAATTCTACTGAGGCTCCTTTGAGAAGCAGGTAGAACTGAGTGGAAAAAACCAAATACCTAAAAGTGCTTAACAACATTATGCTTATAAGTGTTCTATTATCAATACTTTTTAATATTGAAACAGCTCGAATGGTTTTCTTCCATGTAGGTTTTATAAGATATTTAAGCCATGAAATTTTAAAATAGAAAAATAGAAAAATTATTAAGGAAACGAAAATTATTAAAAACACAAAAATCAAAAGAAGCTTGTTGATGCCAAAATTTATATCGCTGGAAAACAATAATATACAAGCCGAAATGCTTCCCCACAAAAAAGTATTGAAAGTTTGAGCATAACTTCCTACAAATGTTACAACAGTACCTTGCCAGAAGGAGTGTTTTTTCAAAACAGAAACTCTACCAATAAATTCTCCAGTTCTATTTACAGAAACAGAGCTAATGGTGGTTCCTGCAAAAACGGCTTTTAGAGCAGTGGATATTGAAATATGCTCGTTGGAAGCAACTGATTTTTGCCATTTTATTGCTTCTAATAGCCAGTTCAGAGGCATAAGCAAAAGCACAGGAATTGTATAAATCAGAAATTTTTCTTTTGAAATCAATGATTCTAATAATGCGAATATTTCACTTAGATTATCCTTTATAAAAAATTGATTATAGAGAAAAAACACAGCAAAAATTACAATGATGGTTTTAATGATTCGGTTGTAAGTTTTATATAAATTTGCTGCGACCATTTATAAATAATTTATTTCATTTGAATACAGAAAGAATAATTTTAGGCATAGACCCAGGCACAACCATAATGGGTTATGGGTTAATACTTATCCAAGGTAAAAAACTAAGTTTGATATCTCTTGGAGTCGTAAAATTAAATAAACTAAGCAATCATGCACTAAAACTTCAAAAAATTTTCAACAAAACTATTTCTCTTATAGATGAATACCATCCTGATGAGATGGCTATTGAAGCTCAATTTTTTGGAAAAAATGTTCAATCAATGCTCAAACTTGGTAGAGCTCAGGGAGTTGCAATTGCTGCTGCCTTAAGTCGCAACATATCTTATGTAGAATATGAGCCTAAAAAAATTAAAAAGGCCGTTACTGGAAATGGTAGTGCTTCGAAGGAGCAAGTGGCTGCAATGCTAAAATATCTTATTGGATTGAAGGAAGTTCCTGAATTATTAGACGCTACTGACGCTCTTGCTACCGCAGTTTGTCATTATTATCAAAATAATATTCCTCAAGGCGACAAAAAACATAATAGTTGGAAGGCATTTCTTACTGAAAATCCTAATAGGCAAGCATAATATCAGAATACATTTGTGAGGGAAATTGGCCTAATCTAAAAAGAAATTATAAAGCTGCTTTAATGTCTTTGGCAATTTTAGAGAGCTCTTCGGGAGAAAGTTTCAATTTAGGTTTGCTAAAATCTATGTCATACACAGCGTTTATTGGTACAAGATGAATATGTGTGTGAGCTACCTCCAAGCCAATTACTGCCACTCCAATACGTTTACATGCTTGAGTTTTTCTTAAAGCTTTGGCAATATTTTTTGCGAACAACCAAAATTTAGAATATTCATCATTCTCCATTTCAAAAATATAATCGCTTTCTTTTTTTGGTATCACAAGTGTATGACCCTTTGCCAAAGGGTTGATGTCTAAAAAAGCTAAAAAATCTTCGTTTTCTGCAATTTTATATGATGGAATTTCTCCACTTATTATTTTTGAAAAAATACTGCTCATAATTATAGATAATTTTAGCGACTTATTTCTATTATTTCGAAAGGAATGAGACCTGCTGGAACTTTTATTTCAGCAATATCGCCGACTTTTTTCCCTAATAATCCTCTTGATATTGGCGAATTTACAGAGATCTTCCCTTTTTTCAAATCTGCTTCATTTTCTGGCACCAAGGTATAAACCATAGTGGATTTATTAATACAGTTTTTAATTGTTACTTTATTGAATATCAAAACTTTATCGACTCCAAGTTTAGTTTCATCTACCACTCTGGCATTGATAATTTTATTTTGAAGTTTAGAAATTTTCATTTCCAACATTCCTTGAGCTTCTTTTGCAGCATCATATTCAGCATTCTCCGATAAATCTCCTTTATCTCTTGCTTCAGCAATCTGTTGAGAAATTGAAGATCTTTCAATTGTCTCTAATTTTCTTAATTCCTCTCTAAGGTTGTCTAAACCTTCCTGAGTAAAATATTGTGTTTCAGGCATAATATATTATGTTTTGAACTTCTAAACTTAATTAAATCTCTAACGCATGACTAATAAAGAACCGAAGACCCTTTATATCCAAGGGTCTTCGGTCACTTTGCAAATATATAATTTATTTTGATATTTTATTACAAGATTTTTAAGTCTTAACCATGGGCTATTTTGTGAATAAATATTACAAAAAGCTTTTGAAAATCTTATATATTACTAATTTTAAAGTTATAATTTTATTGATACTCCAATGCTATGAGTTCCTTGAAATGGATTTGAGGTTTGATAAGCATAGTCTATAGAAAATGCTCCTCCCTCTTTATTAATGGGAACCATAACAGAAAGACCTGCAGTAGGACCAGTAAGAGCAGTGGCTCTGCTGTTGTCGAAAATACCTTTTTCATATACAAATCCAGCTCTAAGCACAAGATATTTGCTCCACATATAGTTTAGTCCAACAGCATGTTGGTCGTTAGTAAATGAGTTTGCAGTAAAAGTATATCCTGGAGTCAAGATGTTGTCATCATTTAAATGTAAATCGTAGCTAAAAGCGATTCTTATTAATGATGGTAATTCAAGACTTGCTGAACGTTGTTCTAAAGTCATTTGGTTTGGCTGTTGATTTACAAATCCTCTAATAGATAAACCATCTCCAGAATATTTCATATTGGGGCCAACATTTTTAAGAGCCACACCAAATTTCACTTGTTCTTTTTTACCGGTAACATATTGAATACCTGCATCAATAGCAACGCCACCAGTTTTAACATTAGAAATTGATTCGGAAAGCACTTTTAGGTTGATACCGCCATAAATACTGTTTGAGAACGCTTTTGAATAGCTAATATTGATATTCATAGTACGTGGAGAAAAGGTGGAGCCATTGCCTTCGGGCTGATTGACGGTGGTAACAGGAATGTCGCCATAACTAATTGAAATAACAGAAATTCCTAAAACGCCAGAATTTTCGCCCATTTTTTGGGTTAATCCAAAGGCAGAAATATTTGTTCCTGAACCTTTAAGCCATTGTGATTGCGAAAAAATAATCTCTGTTTTTTTTGTGTGAGCAATACCAGCAACATTCAAAAATTGAGATTCGAGTCCTCGAACATAAGCAGCGTTGGAGCCTCCCAGACCGTTGCTTCTTGCCCATGGATTTATGAGCAATTGCATGCCACCAGCTTCACCTGCTCTATCTTTATTTCCTGCATAAGCTGTGGTAGCACCAAAGACTAAAGTTGTCAGTAGGCTAAATACTAATATCTTATATAAATGCTTCATTATTTATATTATTTAAATTTCTATTTATTAAAATGCATTTAGGTCAACAGGACGCAAAGCTCCAAACCATTTAATTACTCTCTCCCCAATTCCTGGAGCAGTAATATGAATTAAATAAATTCCACTTGCTATAGGGATATTTGCTTGATTCTTCAGATCCCAATCTATTGAAGTCATTGAATTATCTTTGGTAAGAGTACGAACCAGTGTACCATTAACAGCATATATTTTAACGGTACAATTTTCAGGAAGATTAACAAGTTTTACTCTATTATCCAGCTGATTTATTTCGTAATCAGAATAAGCAAAATATGGATTTGGAACTATATTAATTAAATCCAAGGCGGTTTTTGCGACGGCGTTATTAGCTGTTTCTGTGGCTATATCTTTAGTTGTGAAACCATAAGAAGGTAAGCCTAGCTGATTAACGAGAGGAGCATCTTTCCACATATTTTTTGCATAAGGCACTGTTACTCTAATTTTAACAGTAGCTTCGTTGCTTAACCAATTTTGGCCAGCAGTTGCCATAGGAATTCCACACCACATAACTTCGCGATATATTTGCATCAGTTTGATGGCACTTGGGTTAAAAGAGTTATTGTCAGATAAGCGTGTATATAGCCAGCTTCCATGATCATAAGCTGGGCAGCCATCAGTTTCCTCGGAGTGGCGAAATACGTATACGAAATGCTTGCCTCCAAACAATATATCACCCAAAGATGTTGTCCAGTTTGCTGTTGGATTAAAGAGCATATCTCTTCCATTTTCGCCTACAAGCCATGAAGATTCGCCAAACATTACGTTAAGTCGTTCGCCAGTTTCTAAGTCGATAGCATATCCTGGGAACCAACCCATTCCTGTAGGAGCTATATAATTTGGGTCATTTGGATCAGTGCTAACATTTGTGGCGGTTGCATAAACTCCATTTTTATCCACAGAGGCATGTGAACGCAAAAGCAATTTGTTTCTGTGTCCTTCCGAAGCAATACCGTCATCACCAGCTTCAACCACTGGGCAACGCGTCCACTTTGATTTATCAGATGTAAATACAATATCGACGGAATGGAGTATTGAAAGTTTGTAAGAATTATGTGTAGTTGTTCCTGCAGGGCCATCGGCATATTTAGAAGCCATGCGGTAAGCAGTCCACGTTCCATTTACAATTTTCTCGTAGTATTCTTTTGAATCTAAGTAAGCTCCTGGGTCATAATCGTTATTTGTAGGAGTTGTTCTGTCTTCCAGAGTTCCAGAACGTATCCAGTTAAATGCCACTACATTACTTCCGTCGAAGTCGCTTATTCCAGAAAGCCATCTTTTGGAGCTATCCTGATAAGAAATGGAAGAGCTAATAATTCCGTTTTGAAATGCTTTTGCATCACCAGGATAAGGAACTTGCCCAATAGAAATGCTCAATCCCAAATCTAATAAAAGTTGTTCGTTTCCAATGGCAATAGATCTTTCAGAAGAATCTATTAGCACTCCGTCGGCATAAAGCATCCAAGTGGAGATATCTATGGTTTTAGAACTATCCCTTAGCACAAAATCTAATCTATAATCGGCAGATTTTACACTCAGTGGGTCTATAACTTTAATGTTTATTGGGCCATAACCATTTTTATAAACGAGCTTTTCTGCTTTTCCGTTTTTCAAAATTTCTTCCTTTGTTGCATCTGTCAATTCTAATTCCATTCCTCCATTTCCTCTACCATCTAATCGAGTTATTTGTGGACCATCACCATATACAGAATGTGCTACAGTTCCATTAGCTTCAGGAGTTGGAATATGAGGAATTGCCGTTACTACTCTGATAGGACCAAGAGCCGATTTACGACCAGCTAAATATGGGGTTTGCTGACCTAACAATCCATCTGGATTATTAACATCTTGAGCATATTTCTTATATTCGTTATAAGAATAAGCAATGGCAACAAAATAATATTTCTTGTGATTTACCAATTTGGTATTGCCAGTAGCAAATTTATCCTCAGTAACTTTAAAGCTATGTCTGATGCCAATATTTTGTCCTTCAACCATGATATTAGGAACAGCTAAGCCAGATTTTTCATCTTTTGTCATGTTTACAAGCATGGTAGCGCTATCTTTCAAATCGCATTGAGCTACAAGCCTTGCTTTATCTAAATTGTTGATGTCGGCAATAGAAACTTCATTATCTCTAAGCTGAAATATCTGGTATCCTTGAAAATTATATGTAGAGTCGTAACGACTATTATGAGCAGTTCCAGCTGGATTTAAAGGAGGAATAGTTACATCTTCTTCAATATATTTTTCATTATAATTATTTGATCCTTTAACATTTGTAAGATAAATAAGTATTTCTTTATCCAATTCTTGTATTGTTACCTCAGGTGCATCAGGGCCATCGAGCACTTTGAAACAGTTGTCGAAAAGAGCTTGGCATTTGTCATCGACAATGCGTAGCAATTCAACAGAGGCGAAAGGCCCCCCGACTGCTGCTCTTGCCCAAGGAATACCAACAGTGATATAGTTTACTGCACCAGGTTCCAAGGTAAATGGGCCAGCAGATTGCATAAAACGGCGGTCTTCAGGAGGATTTCCAGCAGTTTCTTCAGTCCAGTTCACTGGACCGTTAGGAGGTTGTCCTCCTGTGCCCCAATTACATGGGTCGGTAAGAGCTGGGAACATAAAATCGCAAGCAGGTCCATAAGTATTTAAAGTATGAGCATCTCCGCCATAAACCATTTTAGTTCCATCTTTCCAAATACCTTTAAGCATATTATAATATTCGGTAGCCAAATTTGGGTCTCCAATTGAGCCAGATGAATTATTATGATATAAAAATTTACGCATTCCAAAACGCTCATTATCAACTATTCCATCACCAAAATTTACTCCGTTGATGCTCTCATCGCACACAATTGTAACATTACCAGCTGAATCGGTAATAGTCTTTGGGTTATCTTTCTCATCGGCATCCATGTAAGGACCTTGGAAGAAATCGACACCAATGGCAGGAGGCTGAGCGCCGTAAGCTTCTGGCGTTCCGTTTCCGTCGATTGCTTTTCCATTATAGCAATATCCTAAACCTCTTTTAACATCACATCCAACATAATCGTCGCGAGCATAACCAAGGTCAGTATCTACCCATTGACTAAAATGAGTTTCGGTAAGTCTAAATGTCGAGCGGTTAATTATCTCATAAGAATAAAAAGTCATATTATTGATAACGTCATTGGTAGAGAAAGCAAATGCCTGGGCTCTAACTTCAACACCTATTGAATTGCCCTTAGATTCGGTATGAATATTTCCATTATCATTGAAAACCCACCAAAGAGTTTGGTCACCTTTGAGCACTTGGTCTACTAAAATTCCATTGCCTTCCATAGTTGGCTCAGAGCTTTTGCAAAGAACATTTGAAACATCATAATATGGATAATCACCTTGAGTGTAGTCATATATTTTATCGCCATCGACATCAAAAAAAGGAGCAAGATAAAAACTTTGATTTTTGGAGACATCGCCATGAGCAGGCCAGTTTTTAATAATATCTGGCACGGTATAATCTGGAAATGCTGCGGGGTTCTTGAACCAAAGTTTAAATTGGTCAACTTCTCTTCGAGTTATCACAAAATGCTTATCATATTCAGCACAAGTTTGCACATCAATAGCAGCTTTACCATCTTTTGAAAGTGGCCCAGGCCAGAAGTCGTTACCGAAGCCTCTATATCTTTGGAAAGCACCTTTCAATTGACCGTTTACATCCACACCACCCATCCAAAGTGAAGCACTAAACATGGAGGTTTTGGTAGATTTTGCTGGAATATAATACTCGGCTTTAGTTTGCAAATCCCACCACATATCGCCACCAGTATTTATACGAGCGCGAACGTTATTTAAATTCAAATCTGTAGCAGCTTTGCCGGGCAAACATCCAGCTGCACTAATGCGGGCGTTTGCTTTTTTGCTGTTTGCCGAAATCCCTTCACCTTCACGCTTTAGAGAATATGCGTTTGTTACCGTCAAAGTACTGAGGGCAATAACTAATAAAATATTAAAGATTCTTTTCATAGTTGAAAATTTACATTTTTCTAAATTAAAAATTAAACATTAAACCAAGTCTTATCCTTCTGGGCACACTATAATTGTATGGGTCATTAACTCTTACCGAATACAAATCGCTGAAGGATTGTGGGTCAACATTAGACATTATTTGTGCTTGATATTCAGCGGCAGTTAGATATCCATCGTCGTTTGGATTGCCAGTGTAGCGATAAACATCCATAATATTTTGGGTATTTAAGACATTGAGCACGAGTAAATATACATTCAAATAATGTGGATTTTTGGCAGCAACTTTTCTTTTGAGGTAGAAATCTCTGTCGATACGCATGTCAGCGCGGAATTGCCATGGCAATCTGGAACCATTGATAGAGCCTTCTAAAACAGCGGAGCCTCCGCCTAAAATTGCTGAGGTAACGTTGCTTTGGCGGCTGTAAGGCAGTCCGCTGCCACCGTTTAAAGTTAGGTTTACGCCAGTATTTTCAAAAAGTCTTATGACTTTAACTGTTTCGGTACCTTTTATTCTTTTTGTGATTGTTGGTCCATCATATTTTTTGCCTCTGCCATAGCGATAGTCTAAAATTAAACTTGTGGAATGGTTTCTATCTTGACTAATTGGGCTTAAATTACGTAAGTTGGGTTGTCCTGAGGAAACCAAATTAAGTCCAGAAGTAGCACTTGAACCAGTGGCATTAGCATATTGCAAAGTATATGTTAATTTTAGCCATAGATTTTTGGTTTTTCTTAAGTCGTAAGCTACTGTGAGACCTTTGGCTGTTCCAAAGTCGATGTTATTGTATGATAGATAATGAATTGGATAAGCATCGGTATAACGGAAAGCCTGAATTTGATCACGGAATTCGCGATAGTAAGCAGAGAATTTTAAAGAAGAAGAGTTGGTAAGTTTCTGTTGAAAACCTAATTCATAATCTGTTGTTCTTTCAGGTTTTAAGTTCGGGTTGTTGATTAATGTATTTCCAATTTGATTGATGAAAAAATATGATATAGGATCTAATCTGTTTCCTGAAGTAGGTCTTGAAGTTAACACATCGTAGTGAGCAAAAAACAAAGCTTCATCAGAAATTGGAAAAGAGAAGGAGATACGGGGCATAAAAGTAGTTTGAGGATTATAATCAACAAAAGCTGCCGAGGAGAGTCCTTCTTTATTGGGATCTACCAAATAAGGTGCAATACCATTTGAAGTTTCTAAAACTGTTGGGTCAGAGATTTCAGCTCCTTGAGCGTTGTACCAAGTAAGTCCATTACGATAACCAACAATTGCTGATGGATTGAAAAGGTCATTAACATATACTACATAATTATCGCCCATATTTGAAGGATGGGAGCCTAAATTGCTAACTTCTTTTACCGTTTTTGCTTCGGAAAGAAGGTATGGGTCTTTTAGAACTTTTTGATTTGCATCGAATCTATCCATACGCAAGCCAATAGTAAAAATAAGATCTTTAAATGCAAATTGGTCTTGTAAATATCCTGCCATATAAATTGGCTCATAAGCTCCAACGGTTCTGGTAAAATTGCCATTGGCATCTTGTTTAGTAAAGAAATCTTCGAAGGATGGTTTTCCTGTTAGTTTTTTCCCAGTATGGTCGTAACCATAATAACTTACGTATGAATTTCCGCTATTTAGAAGCTCATCGGCACTGAACATATCTACAGAGAATGTCTTTGGATCGTAGCTGTCTAAATCAATCCAATCTGTACCATTTACATCATAACCTAATTTGCTTCTAAGATTTTTGTCGAAATATGCCTGAGTATTAGCATCAAAAAGTCTATTGTAGTTTATAGTATCTTGAAATATGCCTGTTGCATCATAAACAGGAATTGGGTTTGCAAGGTCGAGCTGAGTAATATGACGATTTACAAGACCTCTCATCAAAGTCCATAATCCAGCAGGGTTTACAGAATAAGCATTTTCAACTCTTTGCTCATATTGAATTCCGAATTGAATAGCATGGTCGCCAATATCGGCTGAACCGCTGGCATTAAATCCAATTCTTGAGTTATCAACTTTAGAATAACCGTTATAAGGTGTTCCAGTATTTGCCCATAAGCCATAAACCGATGCAGGAAGTTGTCCATTTAGAAGGGCACCACCACTTTGTACCGTGAGTAAATTTCTATAAAATCCGGAGTTCAAATCGTATAAATTATAGTACTGGTCTGTATAATTTGAAAGATTAGGATTTATTTCGCTTCTCTCAAAATCGAAAAGTGTATCTCTAAAACCATTGTGAATCATAACGTTGGTGTAGCCTAAAACGGTATCACTACCTAATTCATAGGAATTAATGCTATAAGTTTTGAATTTTCCCACATAGCCATATCCGAAAAGGTTATCACCGAGGTAGGCATTTTGAGTTGTTTGATTGAATTTTGAATAATCGGCCTGTATGCTGTAATATACATTTTTTATTAGCGAACGGCTATCTTTGGCTGTTGGAAATCGTTGAGTAAATTTTCCATACACGCGCCAAGTCAGATTGTTATATATACCATTATTTTCATAATTGTACAAGGTATTTGCTAAATTCCAATTTTTGCCGCTATTATAATTCACTGAACCTCCAAAAGTTAAGTTGGTATAGTCAGTAGTTCTAACATCGAGTTTTCCAGAAATATTAACGCCAACGGCATCTGAATTGATTCTGGTATGTACATTTTCCAAATCGCTCATGTGAATAAATTCAGAATTTGGATATGAGCCAAAACCTGTTCCTGAAGGACGAACAGGATTGCTTCTTAACATTCCTAATGTTTGGTCATTAACCTTGTAAGTTCCTATTGATGCAGGATTTCCATCGCGATTGTAGCTGCCTTCACCTGAGATAAAAAATCCAAGAAGTGAAGTATTTTTTGTTGTATCTTTTCCTTTGATAAGAGGTCCTTGAATATTAAATCCAAGAAGGCTATAACCATAACCATCGAGCAATTCTGAGGTAATTCCCTCAAATCCAGCACTAAAATCTCTTGAAGGGCCTTTTGTTGTGATATTTACAATACCACCAGTAAAGTCTCCATACATTGCAGGTGTTCCACCAGTGATAACGGATACCTGATCGATAGCCGACTGTGGAATGCTTGCTGAACCAATTACTCGGACCCCATCGATATAAGTAGCAGTACCACCTGAACGACCGCCACGAATACCACCCATATTTCCATTTTCATCGGAGAAAACTCCACCAACAGTCACAGCCACAGAAGTTGCAGAACGACCAGCCATTTTGCTAATTTCTTCAGAAGTCATGGTGCCTCCAGTAGATGTTTGGTCTTTATCGATAAGAGGAACTTTATATTCTACTACTTCAAAAGTATTTAAGGTAGTAGTTGTTGATTCTAAATCTACATCTAAAAACATAATTTTGTTGGCGTTTATAACTACGCCTCTAACCATAAGGTTTTTATATCCCACAAAACTGGCTTTAATATCATATTTTCCTGGAGGAATAGGTTTGATATTGTAATTTCCGTCAAAGTCAGTTGTTGCTCCGTTGACAATTTTGCCTCCTAATTCAACTACTACATTTGCAAAAGGAATTGGCTCTTTTGTTTCTTTATCTATTACTTTCCCTTTTAAAGAGCCCGACTGGGCAAAGGTATAAAAGGAAAACATCATTACGATTGCTGATAATAGTAACTTTCGAATCATACTTGTATTTTTAATGTTATTTATTTCCCATGCTAAAAGTCGCCAAAGTTAAAAAAAAACCACAATGGCAATACAAAAATTGAAAAGATTGAATATTTAGAATCATTAAGCATAAGGTCTATTTAGAATGGCGCTATAAATAATGGCTTTTTCGAAGTCAAAATCCTCAGCAATATTTTTATCGTCGTTGGCATGAAGCGCTAAATACTTTAATTTTTTTTCTTCATTGCGGGCGTGATTACCTAAAACATATTCGTCCTCAACACTATGCAATGAATTATCTGTTTTAGGATTATAATAATCTATGGGCTCGCTTTGAGGTATTATTTCTTCTACTTTTGAATAATCGTCTTCAACAGTGTTAAAGGCAGATTCCTGAAAATCAGCAAATGGAGATTTTTTTTGTACCGTTGGCTCAAAAAACTGACTTAATATTTCCTCGAAATTTTGCTGTGGCTCTGAGGTAACTTCATCAGCTTCTATGGTTTCATTTTTTTTCAACTGCTTGCGCAAATTTTCTTGGTTTTTGTTATACATCTTAAATCCAAGCCAAATAATTCCTATCAGTATGGGTAAAAATTCTTTCATCTTTATGTAATTTATTGTTATTTGCCTATTCATAGCAAAGTTCAAAAGTACAAATTAATTTCTTAGATCTGAAATATTATATCAGCCATCGGGCATAAAAAATCAGATTAAGGAATTTTAAAGCTTGCAACCGACAATATTTTCTTTTTTTTACAACATTCCGAGGGCTTCCATAAGCACTTCTCTTTTTCTTCGCGACACAGGAATCTGCTCGCCATTGGTCATGATAAGATAGCCTCCACCAGATTTTACATAGGTTTTTATATAATCTACGTTAGCTAAATGTGTTTTATGAACTCTTACAAAAGTATGGTTCGAGAGCATTTTGTCAACTTCTTTAAGAGTTTTGGATATCATGATAAGCTTGCGCCCTTCAACAAAAATTCTTGTATAGTAGTCATCGGCTTCGCAGCGGATTATCTTTTTTATTTCTATTATGTGCATTCCTTCAGCAGTGGAAAACACTATCTTTTGCATAGATTCGGGATTAAAATTGTTGTTAACCAGCACATTGAGTTGCTTTACTTGGCTTATGTTAGAAGTATTTATAGCGTTTTCGGCTTTGTTAACTGCAGTTTGAAGCTCCTCAATATCAATAGGTTTTAAAAGATAATCTAAGGCAGAATATTTTATAGCTTTTATTGCAAATTGGTCGTAAGCGGTAGTAAAAATTATTTGGAAATCTTTTAATTCAATTTGCTTAAGTAGGTCGAAACCAGTGCCATCATTCATTTTAATATCCAGAAAAATTAAATTTGGTGATAGGTTTTTAATCAATTCCACACCAGAACTTACGCCGCCAGCCTCGCCTATAATGTTTAAATCGCAATAGCGATTCAACATTGTCTTTAAAGTTCTACGCGAATTAGGTTCGTCATCAATAATTACTGCTCTCAGAATATTTTCTTCCATGATTTTATAGCTTTATATTAAAATTCTAATCATCATCAATATTAGTAAATTGTATCAAGATTTCAACCTTTGTGCCCAAAGAGTTATTTTGCTCATCTTTCAAATCTGTAACTTTCAAGCTCGATTTATCAGAAAACTGAGTGTTGATAAGCTCCAAACGTTTTTGAGTTATTAAAATTCCACTAGGTCGATGCAATTTATCTTGCTGATTTTCCTGATAATAATTTCTTCCAACGCCATTGTCTTCAATATTCACTTTGATAAAATTTTTTTCCTGAGAGATTGAAATCTGAAGTTTGCCTCTTCTCTCTTTCAAAGGCAGGAGCCCATGAATCACAGCGTTTTCAACAAAAGGTTGAATTATCATTGGCGGAATTCCTATAAATTCTTTTTCTATGTTTTCATCAACATTTATCACAAAATCGAAACCTTCTTGATGTCTCAAATTTTCCAATTCGAGATAAGATTGCAAAAGATATATTTCGCTCTCCAAAGAAATATTACTTTCTCTTGAATTAATCAACAAAAGTCGCATTAATTTAGAAAATTTCGACAAATAAGAAATTGATTTGTCAACATCATTTTGCAAAATAAAACTTTGGATAGAATTGAGAGTATTGAAAATAAAATGAGGATTCATTTGAAGCTTAAGCGTTTGACTTTCAAGTTCTAAGAGTTGTTTTTCTGATTCATGTTCAAAGTTTATTCTTTTTATCCTATTGCGAATAAGCATAAATAAAATTGCTGCAATAACAAGAAGTGCGGCGATTTTTAACCACAAAAGATTATACCAAGCATCCTTAATAATGATTTTATATTTACTGTCGCTGGTCCAAACTCCCAAAGAATTAAGTCCTTTCACCTGCAAAGTGTAAGTGCCTGGAGGTAACTTATAAAAATTTATTAAAGGGTCATCTGAGTTAGCGGTTTTCCATTCGTTGTTCACTCCTTCAAGTTTATATTGATAAATATCTTTGTTTGGATTTTTATAATCGAGAAGTGAGAATCTTATAGAAAAGGAGTTTTGATTATAATTCAGGCGAATAGTTTCCTTGGGCAAAACATAATAAATTGTTGTACCATTATTTACAGAAAATTCGGAAATTAGCATTTTTAAATTGTTAGATGCTATCTGTATATCTTTAGGTTTCAACACATTAAAACCAAACATTCCTCCAAAATAAATATTGCCAAAATTATCTTTTAAGGCAGCGCCAAAATTAAATTCGTTGCTCTGAAGCCCATCGCTAACGGTGTAATTTGTGAAGACTTTATTTTTAAGGTTGAAAGATGAAATACCACAATTTGTGCTTAGCCAAAGATTTCCAAAATTGTCGTCAATTATATCATAAACAATATTATTGGATAAGCCCTCTTTGGTTGTAAAGCTTGTTATCTCGTTGGTTTTATGGTTTATATAATTTAGTCCACCGCCGATAGTGCCTATCCAATAATCCATTGAATTATCTTGATAAATGGCAAATATTTTATTCGTATTCAAGCTTTTTTTATTCGCAGAATGGTGTTTATATATTATAGATTTATAAGTTTTAGTGTCAAATTTATTCAATCCATCAAAAGTTGAAAGCCATAAAAAACCTTGCTTATCGAAATATACATTGTAAATCACATTGTTGCTTATGGAAGTGGAATCCATAGGATTATGTTTGAAAACGATGGTTTTTCCTGAGGTAAGATTTGTCATTTGAAGCCCGTTATGCGTAGCCATCCAAAGGTTTTTGTGTTTATCCTCTACAATTTTCCACACAGTAGCATCCGCCACAAAATGTGAATTTTTGGCTTCGGGCAGATAAACCTCTATGCGGCCATTTTCGGGAAAATATTTATTTAGACCTTGCTGAAAAGTTCCTATCCAAAAATGTCCCTCTGAATCTTTGAATATCGAGCGTATATTGTTGGACGAAAAACGGTAGCCAATTTTGCCTCTGCTTGTCAAATGAGTCATTTTATGGCTTGTTTTATTGTATATATCTATGCCTTTTTGTGTTCCTATCCATAATTTGTCGCCATCATTGTAGAAAGACCAAATCTGGTTGTCGCTTAAGCCATTGCCTTTGTTAGATTTTTGAAATCCCTCAAAAATATTCTTGTCGGATACGAGTTTAAAAATTCCACTCCAAGCGGAACCCAGCCACACTGTTCCATCGCGGCTTTTTAACAAAGAATAATAATATAATTCTTCACGAATTTCTTCGGTGAGTCTGTTTCCATTGAGGTTTTCAGCTTTTAGTTTCTCTACAGAATATTTGCTTTTAGCAATATTTCTTAATAAGAAAACCCCTTTTCCAGATGTTGCCAGCCAAATCAAACTGTCAGAAGCTTTAATCATGGCCATTATTAAATCTGGATTATATGGTAGTGAATTTTTGTCGAGCTTTATCACTTTGTTTATCATTTTATTGATATCGAGCCTATTAAGTCCATTTTCTGTACCGATGAGAATTTTACTTTCATCAATTTTCAGTAATGATAATATTGAATTTGAAGAAATTGTTGGTGTGCGAATGACCTTAATAATTTGAAATGTATTTATGTCAATAATCACCAAACCATCGTTGGTGCCAAGCAAAAGCTGATTCGCAGAAAATTTCACTATCGACCTAATTTCCTTGTCGGCAATGTATTTGGTGTTGACAAAAGTTTTCGGGACAAAAAAGCTGTCTTTATTATTTAATTTTAATACCAGTCCTTTATGCGTTCCAATCCACAAATATTTGCTGCTGGAGTGTAGTGAATAAATGGTGTCGCTATGATTTTTATAAAATGGTTTTGCAATTTCATTGAAGGATTTTATAGCGAAAGTTCTGGTATTTAGTTTGTTGAGGCCACTTTCTGTAGCAATCCATAAAAATCCGTTTTTATCTTCAGCAAGAGCGTTTATTACAGCATTGCTAATAGATTTTGTGGGATTGTTGATATCAGGGAGAAATATTTTGAAGTTAAGGCCATCAAATCTGTTTAGTCCCGACCAAGTACCAATCCATATAAATCCTTTGGAATCTTGAAAAATATTGCGCACAGTATTCTGAGAGAGTCCTTTTTCCACCCTGCTTATTTCAGTGGTAATCTTCTCGTATTTGAAGTTATTTTCTTGATTATAAGCATATTTTGAAAAAAGCAAGCCAAAAATAAAAGCCAAAAATATTTTATTAATCATATCCTTTTCAGAATGTTTTGCCACATGAATTTTTCTCATGAAATTTATTTGTAGCCTTTTTGAATTTCTGCCCTTTTCTTTTTAGCAATGCCACTTCTTTTTTTCTGCATTTCTTTTTTCTCTCTTTTAGGGTTTAGAATTGATGCACAATCGGTGAAGCCAAGAGTTAAAGCTACAATCAAAAATACTGCTAATAATTTTGAATAGAATGTTCTCATAATTAATGCTTTGAAATCAATCTTTCAAAAATAGCAAATAAATAGTATGTATTAAAAAAAAATTATTCGCGATTTTTTCTTTGAGGAGCATTTTGTGTTTTCTTGCCACCTTTAAACCATCGCTTGAGGAAAAATTCGCGCTTATGACTGTTGTATTGCTGAGCTTGTTTGTATTTACGTTTCATTATTTTACGCGTATTTTTATCTTGAATAGAAGCCTGTCTTTTCACTGCTTCTTCATATTTCTTGGCATTTTCGACATCTTTTTCTCTTTGCTTTTGGCGCAATGCCCTTAAATCTTGTTTTTCTTTATGTATTACTTGCCATTTTTTACAGCCATTTCCAAAGGGAATAAATGCGATAAGGACAAAAATAATTATTCTTGATATCTTCATGAAATGTAAATATTTGCTCTTTTAACGAAATCTTTCATCAATTATTTCTTTTTTGAAATATCTTGATAAGATATATTGGCATTTGGAAACCAGTCTTTTAAGTTTTTCTTTATATCTTTATTAAGAGTCGATTTTGGCAGTTTCAAAATTTTCAAATCTTTTAAATCTTTAAAATCTTCAGGGATATAGGTAAGAGGATTATTATAAAGATACAGTTCTTCAAGGCTTTGCAGTCCACCTATACCTTCTGGCAAAGAAGTGATGGCATTATTGCGTAGATTGAGGACTTCCAATTTGAAGAGTTTTTTTATAGAAGCATCCATTTTGCTAATACTATTATCTTGAGCATAAATTTCGCGCAAATTGCTCAAATCACCCATTGCTGCTGGAATCTCTGTCAATGCGCAATTGGAAATATCCAAAACTTCGAGGCGAAAAAGTGGCTTTAAAACTTCTGCAACTTGGTTAAGGTTTAGCTTCGGATTTTCACTTAAATCAACGGTGTTTAATAAATCCAATTTACCAAAAGATGCTGGGAGCTCGCGCAGATTATTATTGGCAAGTATTAGCACTTCGAGATTGTTGGTTTGTGCCAGATAACTGAAAGAGGTATCCCATTCCATATTAGGATTTCCGCTTAAATCAAGTTGCTTAAGTTCTTGAATATTCGATAATTGCCAAGGAATAGTATCGAAACTACAATAGCTTAAATCCAAACTTCTAAGGCTACGAATTTTGGAAAGAGGGTGAAAAATATTTTTCCAATTCAAATCTTTGTCGCCGCTTAAACTCAGAATTTGTAGATTTTCCATCTTGCTGATAGCGGTTGGCAAATCTGTAATCATATTATATCCTATATAAAGTTCTTCGAGAGTTGTCAACTGAACAAATTCTTCTGGAATGCTTTTGATATAATTGCTGTCTAAGGCAAGTACTTGAAGGTTTTTAAGTTTATAAATTTCGGGGTTTAAATTTATTAGATGGTTGTTGGATAGTAGTAATACTTGCAACTTTCTCATTCTGCTTATGTTTTTTGGCAAAGCAGTGAGGTTTTGTCCCGAGAGGTCAAGAATGTAAACCTCGGAAGTGTTTTTCAAAGCGTCTTCAAAATTGGTATAGACATACATTTCATTAAGTTCTTCGCTTGAAATAGGGTTTTGAGCATAAGAAAAACTTAAGATAAATAAGGAGAATAATAAGACTAAAATGCTGCGATTATGTATCATAATATGTGCTTTAAAATTGCGTCAAATTTACACAAAATTATTATTGATAGACAATCAAAATTGTAAATCAAATTCAATTCTAGACTTTTTCATATATTAATTTGTTGCTATTGAAATATGATTTTGCACTTTGCTTTCTCAAAAAAGAAGTTTTGCAAAGGAAGTAGCTTAGAACTTTCGGTAAAATATTTTTTAAAACCCTTTGCATTAATTATTTCTATAAAATTGGACTTTACTATTTATTGTAATATTTGTCTTGAAAATAATTACAAATCTGCTTAAAACCAAAAAATAGATAAAACCGACAAAACCTGCCCTGAGCGCAGTCGAAGGGAACTTTTAAAAACGGTTATAGCCTTAAAAACCAGAGAATTAAATAAATTAAAAAACTCAAACTAAATACGAAATAACCTATATATGGTGGATATACATTCGTTGAACTAAATCCTCAGCACTGCCGTTAATCTATGGATTTTCAAAGCATAAAGGTTCTTTGGCGAACCCAAAAAAATCGATATCCGCATTTAACTAAAAAACATGCATTCGTTAGAATTGATTTAATTTCTATTTTTGCAGGGCATCCCGTACAGTTGTCGGGAGCAATAAAACTAGAGTTTTAGGGAGTTATTAGACGGGCTGACGTTGTGTGCCTTTGAAAAGAAAAAACTAAACTGATAAAAATGAACCCAATTTTTCAATATATTATCGTTGAGACAGTAAGACGTCAACTTAAAAAGAAGAATAAAAAACCATCTTCAAAGCAATTTGAAAGAGAAATCCAAAATACGAAGGTTGAATATGCGCATATACTCCGTGACAGTTTTCTAATTCTGTTAGGAGTTTTATCAACAAGTTTTGGATTAAAAGGATTTTTACTGCCAAATTCATTCCTTGATGGAGGTGTAACAGGGCTATCTCTTATTACAACAGAATTGACAGGAATATCACTTTCTGTTTTAATTGTTTTGATAAATATTCCTTTTATGATATTAGCATTCTCTACAATAAGCAGACAATTTGCTATCAAAAGCATTATAGCAATTATATTACTTGCTATTACTATTTATTTAATTCCATTTACCTCTATTACAGATGACAAGTTATTAATTGCTGTATTTGGTGGCTTTTTCTTAGGATTAGGAATAGGATTAGCAGTTCGCGGAGGTTCTGTGATTGATGGAACAGAAGTATTAGCAGTTTTTATAAGCCGTAAAACTTCATTGACAATAGGTGATGTTATATTAATTTTTAATATAATTATATTTGCTATTGCTGCCTATGTGTTTTCTATAGAAATTGCATTGTATGCTATTTTGACTTATTTAGCTGCTTCAAAAACAGTTGATTTTGTAATTACAGGTGTTGAAGAATATATAGGTGTAACAATAATATCTGATAAATCTGAAGAAATTAGATTGGCCATAATTGAAAAAATGGGAAGAGGATGTACTCTATATTCAGGCAAGAAAGGATTTGCAAAACGAGGCGAACCATTAAAGCAGACGGATATAGTATATACCTTAATAACTCGATTGGAATTATCAAAGTTGCAAACCGAGATAGACAAAATAGATAAAGATGCATTTATTGCAATGCACAGCATAAAGGATGCTAAAGGTGGTATGATTAAAAAAAGACCGTTAAAATGAAAATCAACAGGTACACAATAACTAGCCTTCATGTGGCTCGTCTCGTCTTTAGGGACGAGACCAAGCATGAAGCCGCTGTTGAACTAAATTTCGGCTGCGCTCAATTCGGCGAATCCCCAGCACTGTCTTTTTTCTATAGGTTTTCAAAGGACAAAGGTTTTTTGGCGAACCCAAAAAAATCGATATCCTCATTTAACTAAAAATCATGCATTCGTTAGAATAGATATAATTCCTATCTTCGTTGGGCATCCCATACAGTTGTCGAGAGCAATACAACGAACTGTTTTGGGAGTTATTAGACGAACTGACGTCGGGCACAATTTGTTTTTTTTTGAATAATATTATTTTCTAAGGTAAAAAAAACAAATAGAGCATTTACTTTGCCAACGAATCAACCCAATAAGGAGTGATTTAATTATGCGGCAGTTAATGTGGTATTGACAGATGATAAATTTTCAAATACTCAAAATGCTAAAATCCCTAATACGGGTCATTGTATTAATTTTATGTTAGCAGGCTTTATCCCTCAAAAATAATTATATATTTGCACCGTGAAATATTTCTATTATATATTTTCAATTTATATAATCACTCTTTTGACTTATCCCTGCCAAGATGGTGGAGATATTTTATGTATGAATAAAACTGAAAATTCTACAAATAACAATCACACTGATAATGATTGTCATACATGTCCGCCTTTTTGTGTTTGCAATTGTTGTCATGTAAATACAATTATTGCATTAAATGAATCTGTTAATGCTATTACACCAATTCCGGTAGCAGTAACTTACATTTATAATGTAATCTCTTTAAAAGACATTATTCTTGATATCTGGCAACCGCCCAAAGCATAATCAATTAGTAAAATCAGGCTATAAATTTGTTCATAATGCAATATGCGTTATGTCACTTTGTTTTCGGTATATCCAATAAAACAGCCCTGATTTCAGTAAATTCTTATTTATCTAATTGATTATTAAATGTTTTATGATAGAAAAAATTATTAGTTTTTCCATAAAGAACAAAATCATAATTGGCTTATTTGTTCTTGCACTTGTGGCTTGGGGAATTTTTTCATTAAAAGAATTGCCCATAGATGCTGTGCCGGATATAACAAACAATCAGGTACAGATTATTTCCGTTGCACCTACACTTGCTGCAAATGAAGTTGAGCAGTTTATTACCGCTCCTATTGAAATATCGGTTGCCAATATCCCTGATATTCTCGAATTAAGGTCAGTTTCACGTCTTGGCTTATCCGTTGTAACTGTTGTCTTCAAAGACAATGCAGATATTTACTGGACAAGACAGCAGATTACTGAAAGGCTGAAAGAAACTGAAAACATAATTCCCGAAGGTGTTGCAAAGCCCGAATTAGCACCTATCTCAACAGGTTTGGGCGAAATCTATCAATATGTTTTGCACGTTAAACATGGCTATGAGAAAAAGTATAATCCTACCGAACTGCGAACTATTCAAGATTGGATTGTAAGGCGTGAAATGCTTGGAACTTCTGGCGTTGCTGATGTAAACAGTTACGGCGGATTTATTAAACAATTTGAAATTGCCGTTAATCCTGAAAGATTAAGGAGCATGAATGTTACACTTTTAGAAATTTTTGACGCACTTGAAAAAAACAATCAGAATACAGGCAGTGCCTACATTGACAAAAAACCGAATGCTTATTTTATCAGAGGCATTGGACTTATCAAAACAATGGAAGACATTGAAAATATTGTTGTAAAATCTTCTGATAATGGAATGCCTGTTTTAATTGGCAATGTTGCAAAAGTCCAGTTAGGAAGTGCCCCCCGTTATGGTGCTTTCATTGTTGATACAACGGGCGAAGCCGTTGGAGGTGTGGTAATGATGTTAAAAGGAAAAAACGCATCACAGGTAATAGACGGGGTTAAAGAAAAAATTAAACTCATTCAAAAATCATTGCCTGAAGGATTGGAAATTGAACCATTTCTCGACCGAACAGATTTAGTAAACCGTGCCGTTAGTACTGTTTCACGTAATCTTATTGAAGGAGGTCTGATTGTAATTTTCATTTTGGTTTTATTGTTAGGAAATCTTCGGGCAGGTCTTATCGTTGCTTCTGTTATTCCACTTGCAATGCTCTTTGCAATTTCCCTGATGAATCTTTTTGGTGTATCAGGCAATTTAATGAGTTTGGGAGCAATTGATTTCGGTTTAATTGTAGATGGTGCAGTAATCATTGTTGAAAGTGTTGTACATCAAATAACGCAAAGTAAAACGCATCATGTCGGAATTAAAAAACTCACTCCACAGCAGATGGATAATGAAGTTTTAAGTTCTGCAAAAAGAATGATGAATTCTGCAACATTCGGACAAATTATAATACTGATTGTTTACTTGCCTATTCTTGCTCTCGTTGGCATTGAGGGGAAAATGTTTCGTCCGATGGCACAGACTGTAAGTTTTGCAATTTTAGGAGCGCTGATTTTATCTCTTACTTATGTCCCTGTTGTTTCTTCTTTATTTTTAAGTAAGAAAACAGAATATAAAAAAACCATTGCCGACACAATTATGAACGGCATAAATAGAGCATTTACACCACTTTTAAATTTCTCACTCCGGCATAAAATCACAGTCGTTTTATTTTCTGTTGTTCTGTTTATTTCAAGTTTTCTTTTGTTCAATTCACTTGGCGGTGAGTTTATACCACAGCTTGAAGAGGGCGACTTGGCAGCAGGGGTAATGACCTTACAGGGTGGCTCTCTTTCAAATACAATTGAAACAGTTGAGAAAGCAAATAAAATTTTGATGTCAAAATTTCCTGAAATAAAACATGTGGTTTGTAAAATCGGTACAGGAGAAATACCAACCGACCCTACGCCAATGGAAACAGGCGATTATATCATTGTAATGAAAGACAAAAAATATTGGGTTTCTGCAAAAACAAGAGTTGAAATGATGGAAAAAATGCAGGAAGAATTATCTGTTTTAAAAGGTGTAGTTTTCACTTTACAGCAACCCATTCAAATGCGTTTTAATGAATTAATGACTGGTTCTAAACAAGATGTTGCCGTTAAAATATTTGGTGATAATCTTGAAACACTTGCACAGAAAGCCGAAGAAATCGAAAAGATAATTCGTACCGTAAAAGGTGCTGATGAAATCAATGTTGAGAAAATAACAGGCTCGGGACAAGTACAGGTTATTTACGACCGCAAAAAAATAGCGCAGTATGGTGTTAATATTTCCGATATTAATAATCTGCTGAAAACTGCATTTGCTGGAAAAAGTGCAGGAGTTATTTATGATGAAGAAAAGCGTTTCGATATGGTTGTGCGTTTCGATAAAGATTTCAGGAACGACATTGAGTTTATTAAAAGCCTTTACATTCCTTTGCCAAAAGGCGGACAAATCACACTCGACCAGTTGGCATCTGTAGAAATTAGAACAGGAACAGCACAGGTATCAAGAGAAAGCACTAAAAGACGTATCACAGTCAGTTTTAATGTTCGCAACCGTGATGTTGAGTCTATTATTGAAGAAGTACAAAGAAAAGTTGATAAATCCGTGAAACGCCCTGCGGGTTATTATATCACCTATGGCGGACAGTTTGAAAATCTTGTTGCAGCAAAAAAACGCCTTGCTGTTGCTGTACCTGTTGCTTTGTTATTAATTTTTGTTTTACTGTTTTTTACATTTCATTCTATCAAACAAACATTACTAATTTATTCAGCTGTTCCGATGTCTGCTATCGGAGGAGTAATCGCATTGTATTTGCGTGATCTGAATTTCAGCATATCTGCCGGAATTGGTTTTATTGCCTTATTCGGTGTTGCCGTTTTAAATGGAATTGTGCTGATTGCAGAATTTAACAGGCTCGAAAAAGACGAAGGGATTACAGATATTTACGAACGTGTACGTATTGGAATTAAAGCACGTATCCGCCCTGTAATCATGACCGCAGCAGTTGCTTCGCTTGGTTTTTTACCAATGGCTATTTCATCATCGGCAGGGGCAGAAGTTCAAAAACCACTTGCAACTGTTGTAATCGGTGGTTTAATTTCTGCAACCTTTTTAACCTTAATAATTCTACCTGTTTTATATGTGCTTTTTTCTCGCAAAAGAAAAGTTCAGATAAATTCAACGCTTGCAGTTATTTTAATAATTTTTTCTGTAGGTAGTCTATTTGTTTTTCCAAATTCAGCACAGGCACAAAACACAAAGCAGAAAATTTATACATTAGACGAAGCAGTTATACAAGCACTGGCAAATAACGGAAATATCAAAACCGCATCTTTGCAGATTGAGTACCAGAAAAAAATAAAATCGGCAAATTGGGAGTTCAAAAAAACCGATTTTCAATATACCTATGGTCAATCAAACTCACTTGCGAAAGATAACAACCTTACAATTTCACAATCATTTCCGGCATTTGGCTTAAACATGGGGCAATCCAAACTTTCAGAAGCGAACATAAAAAATTCTGAAATCAGTTTAACCATGATACAGGCAGAGATTGTGAATAATGTAAAATCTAATTATTTCAGCCTTGCATATTATCTTTCAAAACTTAAATTACTGAAATATCAAGACAGCCTTTTCACAAATTTTTATAAGGCAGCAGAATTGAAAACCGAAAAAGGCGAAAGTCCTATGCTCGAAAAAATCACAGCACAAACGCAGATGATGGAAGTAAAAACACTGCTCTCTCAAACAAGTGCCGATATATTAATTTTTAAGATAAAACTTAAAGCTCTGTTGAACGAAAAACAAGATATTTCTATCAGCGATAACGATTTGAAAAAAGCAGAATTTTCTTTTATTTCTGACACAATAGCAATTGCAAACAGCCCTGCTTTAGCCTTAATACAACAGCAATTGAAAATCAGCGGAATTGAAACAAAAGTTGAAAAATTAAAACTCATGCCCGAATTTTCTGTAGGATATTTTAACCTCTCAAACAAAGATATTCAGGCTGATTATCGTTTTAGTGGCGTTCAGGTTGGCATTGCAATTCCTCTATTGTTTTTCTCTCAATCTGCAAAAATAAAAGCATCAAGAATTAATGAGCATATTGAACAAAACAATTATGAATATTACAAAACGGTTGCTTTTGTAGAATTTCAAACACTTTTACAGGAATATCAGAAATACAAAACAAGTCTTGAATACTACGAAAAAACAGCAATTCCGCAGTCAGAATTAATCATTGAGCAATCAGGGAAAAGTTATAAAGCTGGAAACATTGATTATGTTGAATATGTTTTAAATCTCGACAAAGCACTCGATATAAAAAGCAATTATTTACAAATGCTCAATCTTTATAATCAATCAATAATTACTATTGACAAAATCATGGGAAAAATTAATTAATCTTTTTTACAATAAAAAAAAATAATTATGATACCAATAGTAGAAGATAATTTAAAAAAGAAATGGTTGTTTAAAATCGTATTTAGATTAAGCATTTTTACAATCATTTATAATCTGATTGAGGGAATTGTTTCCACCTATTTCGGATTTGAGGATAACACACTAACCTTGTTTGGCTTTGGCGTTGATAGTTTTATTGAGGCAGTTTCAGGCTTTGGTATTGCTTATATGATTTTGCAAATAAAACGCAACGCATATAATACAAGGAGCAATTTTGAAAAAACTGCTTTACGTATAACAGGTTTTTCTTTTTACATTCTTTCAGCAGGTTTAATAATTTCTGCTGTCATCAATCTTTATGCAGGGATAAAACCACAAACAACATTTTGGGGAATAATAATTTCAAGCATTTCAATTGTCATTATGCTTATTCTCTATTTGTGGAAACTTAACATAGGGAAAAAACTATATTCCGAACCCATTATTGCAGATGCCAAATGCACGTTGGTTTGTATATACATGTCCGTTGTTTTACTTTTTGCAAGCGGAATTTATGAACTTACTCATTTCGCTTACGCTGATTTAATAGGCTCTGTAGGTATTTCAATTCTTTCTTTAAGAGAAGGCAAAGAATGTTTTGAGAAAGCAAAAAACGATAAACTTTGCTCTTGCAGTAGTGATAAAAATTGTGAAATTTAATTTATTAATTTTTTAAAAATTTAAGAAAATGAAATCAAAAATATTTTTCGTAATAGTAGTTTTCAGTTTATTCTTAATAGGCTGTAAAAACAAAGTAGAAACCACAGAAGAGCATGGGGGCGAACACGAAGTATTACCGCCAAACACTGTTGAAATGAACGACGACCAGTATAAAACCGCAGGCATAGAATTAGGTCAGGTAGAATACAAAGTTTTGAGCAATGTTTTAAAAGTAAATGGAGTTGTAAATGTACCTCCGCAAAATTTAGTTTCTGTTTCAGTAAACATGGGCGGATTTGTAAAAAGTACCGATTTGGTGCAAGGCAGTCCTGTTTCAAAAGGGCAGGTACTTGCAGTAATTGAAAATCCTGAATTTATTGAATTGCAGCAAAACTATCTTGAAAACAAAAACAAACTCGAATTTGCCGAAACCGATTACAACCGCCAGAAAGATTTGTATAAAGAAAATGTAAGTTCAGCAAAAACATATCAACAGGCACTTTCTGAATATAAAAGTCTAAAAACAAAAGTGTTTGCATTAGAGCAGAAACTCTCATTAATTGGCATTGATTCAAAGCAACTCACCGAAGAAAAAATCTCTCGTTCTGTTTCTGTTGTTGCATCAATCAGCGGATATATAAAAACTGTAAATATCAATATCGGCAAATATGTAAATCCCACCGATGTTATGTTTGAAATCGTAAACAATCAGAAATTAACATTAGAACTTTTTTTGTTTGAAAAAGATATTGAAACTGTCTCAATCGGTCAAAAAATACGGTTTTCAATGCCTTATAAAGCAGGCAAAGAACAAACCGCAATAATTTATCAACTGGGTAAAACTATTGGCGATGATAAAACAATTAAAGTATACGCCTCTGTCGATAATGTAGATAAAAACCTGTTGCCAGGAATGTATGTCAATGCTTTGATAGAAACAAGCAACAATTCCGTAACTTCTTTGCCCGATGAGGCAGTTCTCACATTCGATGATAAAAATTATATTTTTACTCTTTTTGAACGCAAAAAAGAAGGAGAAAAAGAAATCACAATCTTTAAAATGATAGAAGTAAAAAAAGGAGTTTCAAACAATGGCTTTACTGAAATTATTTTGCCTAAAGATTTTGTTATTGAAAAAAACAAAGTAGTTATAAAAGGTGCATATAATCTGCTTTCAGCAATGAAAAATGCTGGCGATATGGCTTGCTAATTTTTGTTAATAGTTCAAATATTAATTATGTATTAAAATGAAAACACATATAAAAATTGGAATAATATTTTGCCTTTTATTAATTGGCAATCATATATTCGCACAAAAACAAACAGAAATAGAAGACAGCGACATTAAAGGCTATTTTCGCCCGGCTTCCGATCTTAAATTAAATAAAATCACTATTCCAACCGACCTGAAATACAAAAGAAATATTATGAGTCAAGAAATTGAAAAAACAATCTTCAGCTACCTGACTCAGACTATTGAGCAAGGCAAGCAGCAAGCTGTTGAACGAAACAAAATAGCCGCTTTGCATCTTATCGAAGAGTTTGTAGAAATACAAAACTTATTAAAAGACCCTTATTTCTTGTACTTATTAGGTTTAAAAGATGACTATTTGAAAAAAGCGGAGAGATTGAGCAAGTTTTATTTTGAACAAAAAAGTTAAGAATTATGAAAAATGACGCCATGAAAACATACAGTCAGATAGAAATATTTGCATGGTGTATAATGATGCTACTACACGGAAAGGTTCGTTCGGTAGCGATAGTGTAGTTTTTGGGAAAGGGCAAAAAAATCAACATCAAAATATTCCTCTAAGATCAAGCACTTGTATATCAACTATAATTATTACTTTAGCTTCGCAGTTTTTTAATCATTTGGGGTTGAAAAAGGGTTATTAGAAGGATTGCCTCAGCTTGAGGGGGGCTACCGCTTAAGTTCATTATAAAAAATCAAAGCGTATAAAAAAAAATATTATGGCACTTTTTAAAATTGACAAAAAATTTGAGTACATCAAGGAAAAGCCGTTTAAGCTTGAAAAGGAAATTCAACAATTAACAGAGCAAAATTTAAAACTAATTTTTGGTATTGATTTCGTTAAATCTGAATTTGCGTTAAACAATTTCCGAATTGACACATTAGCATTTGATTATGAATCTAATTCTTTCGTAATTATTGAATATAAAAGGGATAAAAATTTTAGTGTTATTGACCAAGGTTATGCTTATTTGTCGCTAATGCTTAATAATAAGGCTGATTTTATCCTCGAATACAATGAAAAACAAGGAAAATTATTAAAGCGTGCAGATGTTGATTGGTCGCAATCACGTGTTATGTTTATTTCTCCTGCTTTTACAAATTACCAGCGTGAAGCCATAAATTTCAAGGATTTACCAATTGAACTATGGGAAGTTAAGCGGTTTGAAAATGGCACTATTTCTTATGACCAAATTCAAAAAGCAGGTGCACAAGAAAGCATAAAGACAATTTCAAAAACAGATGAAACTTTCGAAACTGTGGCCAAAGAAATTGTTGTATATTCAGAACAAGAACATCTTGACAATGCCAATGATGAAATTGTTGAACTTTATCAAAAATTAAAAGGGGCTATTTTAAATTTTGATAATATTGAAATAAAGCCAAAGAAAAAATACATCTCTTTTGTTTCAGGTAAAAATATAGTAGATATTCACCCACAAAAGAAGTCATTAAAAATCTGGATAAATCTTAGTAAAGGCGAACTTGATGACTCAAAGAATATAACGAGAGATGTATCGGCAACAGGTCACTGGGGGAATGGAGATTATGAATTACAAATTGACAGTGATGAAGATTTAGAATACATATTAAGTTTAATAAAGCAGTCAATTAGGAAGAATAAAAAATAACGAAAGCACACAGCTAATAAAAACAATATGTAATAAGGTTTTCGGTAATAGATCAAGTTCCCTACAGCTTTTGTGCATTCACCTAAGAATTTCTGGCAATGGAATAATTGAGTTTTTATCTTTTCTTAGCGAAATATCTCTTCAACAGCGAGCCACATTCTGTTTCCAAAATTCCTGAAAGCAATTGGGTTTTTGGATGTAAAGGCGATGGATTTAAAAGAGTAAATCCTCTTTTTTCGTCGGTAGCAGCGTAAACTATTCTGCCTATATGAGACCAAAAAGTTGCTCCAGCACACATCAAGCAAGGCTCCAAAGTTACATATAAAGTGCAGTCGTTCAAATATTTGTTGCCAAGATATTCATTGGCAGCAGTTATGGCGAGCATTTCGGCATGAGCTGTTGCATCCTGAAGCCGCTTAGTCATATTATGTGCTTTGGCAATCACCACATTTTTTATCACCACCACCGCACCTACAGGCACTTCGTCTTCGGCAAAAGCAAGCTCAGCCTCCTTAAAAGCAAAACGCATAAAGTATTCATCAGAAAAGATATCCATAAGGCAAAAATATGAGAAATTTATGTCGCATGAAAATTATTGTGCCACATTTTTCTTTATTAAGAGGGATACTAAAAATTAGATTTTTTGAAGCGGACAAGATTTTAAAACTGGAGTTTCCCATTGTAAATGAGGATGTTGAAGAAGAAGCGCAACCGAGAAAAAAACCACCGATGGACAGCGGGCTTAGAACTCCCGTTAAGCTAATTCTAGGTGTTAATAAAGAAAATTTCTTGAATTTCAATAATTACCACAAGCAATCCCAAACGGATTTAAGTTTGAGATTTTTAGAGAAATCTTTGCTTTTATCGACAGTTATAAACCGTATTTCATAGTCCTTACTGGGTATTAAATCAAAAAAATTATCAGTCCAAAAGCCTTCATTGTCGGATTCAAGTTGTAGGTTTTTTACAAAAACATCTGACCTAAGTTTTACTGAATATCCATCAAAATTCTCCACAATTTTTATTTTAATATCTGGCTTTTGAAGTTGAAGGTTTTTTACTTTATCGAACAAAAAATCACTCACAAGATTGCAAGAGTCATAAGCAAGATTCATCATTAATACAATATTGTTTGTTGTGTTTTTGCCAATATATTTTTCTAATAAATCATTCAATATTAATTCATTAGCATTATCCTTCAAAGAAGTTTCAAGGGTTTTTTGCCAAATTATTTTGCCGTCAAGAGTTAATATTGTGAACTTGCATTTTACTTTTTGTGGGTGGTTCAAATCGGAAATAATATTAATGCGGAGGCTGTCATTTTTTAAAACTGCCGAACATATAACAGGCTCAAAAGCTTTTTTCACAAAATATTGCATAGCTTTCCAGTTACCGAAATAGTCGATGCCCGACCATGAAATTGCTGGCCACACATCGTTGAATTGCCAATATAGCGAGCCCATACAAAATGGTTTATTGCGGCGGTGGGCTTCAAAAGCTATACGCATAGCTTCAGCCTGCAAAAGCTGTGAAAGATAAACAAAATCTTCAAAATTTTTGGGTGTTTTATATTCACGTGCCATATATTCGCCAATAGTTGCATTTCCAATGGAGCTTTTCTGATGCGCTTTCATGGGAGCAGAATCTATCTGCCAATCTTTTTTATCGGCAAAAGTGGCTAAAGTCTTTATCTCTGGGAAAGATTGAAATCCGAATTCGCTCATAAATCGAGCTATAAATTCGTTGAAACTTTCGAAAGGTTTTTTGCCCCACCATACGCCCCAGTAGTGGTTGTCGCCAATATTGAAGTCAGACTTAAGACCCCAATTGCTAATAGGCGATGATGGGAAATAAAACCTCCCGCTGTCGAGTTGTTGCACTTTTTGAGGCAGCAGTTCAAGAAATATTTTCTTGTATCCTTCAACCATTAACTTTTGTGTAGCTTCATCATAGTGGTAAGTTTTTTGCCAGCCCCAATTTTCCCAGCCAACATTTACCTCATTATTGCCGCACCACAATGCCAGACAAGCATGATTTCTAAGCCTTTTTATGTTGTATTCCACTTCCTCAAGAATGTTCGCAATAAATTCGCTATCAGAAGGATACATGCTACAAGAGAACATAAAATCCTGCCAAATAATTATGCCTTTTTCATCGGCAAGTTCATAGAATTTATCATCTTCATAAAAGCCTCCTCCCCAAACGCGCAGCATATTCATATTTGATTTCACTGCATTTTCAAAGATTTTCTGGTAAATGGAGTCGCTAAATTCAGCCGGAAAACAATTGCTGGGAATATAGTTGGCTCCTTTCATAAATACTGCCTTGCCATTAACTTTTAGGTAGAAACTCTCTCCCAGGCTATCTTTCTCATTTACAACTTCTAAGCGTCGTAAGCCAACTTTATTTGCCTTGGAATCCTGTATTTTTCCTTTGAAAATCAAAGATGAATTTATAGTATAAATATTTTGCTCTCCCATTCCATTAGGCCACCATAATTTTGGAGAATCGATATTAATTTCAAACTCTTGATTGTTGTCTCCCTTCACCAAATCAATCTCTTTTGTAAATGTTTTAATTTTATCACAATCAATATTTAAGGTGGTTTTTATGCTTCTATCGGCATAAATATTATAATAAATTTTGAGCTTTGCAGAATTATTATTGAGTTGCGATTGAGTAATATGGACATTCACAATCTTTAAATCATCCCAAGCAAAAAGCTTCACTTGTCGCCAAATTCCTGATGTAACAAAGCGTGGCGCCCAATCCCAACCGTAATGAGATGCGGTTTTACGTGTGAATACACTCAGATGCTCTTCAGATTTATCATTGTCGGCAGGATAGGTGATTCCCGCCTTTTGCCACAACGGCAGAGCTGTTGTAATAGGCGATTTAAAAATAACTTCAATTTTATTTATACCCAGATTTATCAGCTTTTGTATTTCATGCTTATACTCTACAAACATATTTTCTGAACTGAGGATTTTTTTGTCATTTATATAAACATCAGCATAAGTGTCCAATCCTTCAAAAATTATTTCAATATGCTTGTAATCAAATATTTGCTTCGATATTTCAAAGTGTCCAAGGTAACGCCAATCAGTTTTTTCAACCCAATGAATTTCGTTTTCATTTGTTCCAAAATATGGGTTTTCTATCAGAGCATTTCTCTGTAAATCTTTATGCACATTTCCCGGCACTTTAGCTGGATAAAGCAAGCTATCATTCATTTTCCCAAACTTCCAAACGGCATCCAAATTTGTAGTAATATTTGGTTTTTGAGAGAAGGATGAAATAGAAAACGACGAAAGAAATGCTAACAAAAGAAATATTTTTATCGAATTCATTCAGCAAAGATAATTTTTTTAAAAATGATAATTTCCAATGGCTTTTATTGTTCGAAAATATTTAAATCCTACCAAAAAATGCATTATTTAATTTGAATATTAGTTAGAAAATTATCATAATTCCAGATAGATGATTTCACAATTTTTATGTTGGTATTTTTTAAAATATATTCAGGAAGCATTTGATTATCAAAAATATATGGCACAATATTTCTTTTTGTAAGATTGGCAATAGTTAATGAATCGGGTAAATATGACCTTGCATCAATGCTCGTGATAAATGTAAATCTGATGTTTCCGTATTCGGGAAAATTAAAGACCATAGCATTCTTTGAGTCATCAATTTTACTTGCCAATTTCTCAAAAATCTTGGCCTCACTTGCATAATGTCTCCAAATAGATTGGCGATAAATAGGTTTTAATTTATATTCATGGTCATCATAAATCCATAGAGTTGTCGCTATTGAAAGGACAATGATTGTGATGGTTTTAAATATTTTATTTTTATTTTTTAGTAGCGGGATTTCGTATAATTTTGAAATCAAACTAATTATTACCGCTGCCAAAACTATCATTAATAAAGGAAGAACTGGGTTGACAAACATTGGCATTTTGGTTGCCGAAAATGAAAAAAAGATATACATAATTAGAATGTAGGCGAGAACTGCAATTTTTTGTTTTCGCAATGTTTTTATAATTGGAAAGGCAAAAATTATTAGTGCAATAATTATAATTTTAGCAAAATTATGAGCAACAGTATTATTTAAAATATCAAGGTAATAGTCCCAAGATCCAGAGTGCATTTCAATAACATTGAAGAAATGATTTCCTGTTGTTTGGTTTTCAAATATATAATCCTTAGGAAATCTTAGATAAGCATAGATTTGCCAAGGAAGGACTAAAATACAGCTTATTAAAAAAGATAAAATAATATGGAAATATGATTTTATATCTCTGCGTAAATCTCTATTGAAGATAATATTAATTCCCCATGCCGAAAAAACAAGTAAACCAACAGCCCATTTTGTAAGAATTGCAAAAGCCGCAAAAATTCCAATCAAGATAATATACTTTGTCTTTTTAGCATCTAAATATTTGAAATAGAAATAAATAGAAAAAATTACAAAGGTCGCAAACATTGCATCATTATGGTCGGTGTTTAATCTTCCAGTAATTAAGGGGACGAATGCAGCAGAGGCGAAATAAAATATTGCTGCCCAAAATCCTACTTCTTTACTCAAAACTCTTTTTCCAATTCCATAAATTGCAAAAATTTGTAAGGCGCTTAATATTGCTGAGGGCAGTCTTAGCGACCAATAATGCACGCCAAAAACTTTGAAACTTAGAGCTATTAGCCATAAAAATGCTGGCTGTTTATGAAGCCATACATTGTTTCCCACCCAACAAATTGAATGTTCATAAATCTTATCTGGTTCGAGAAGATAAGGGTAAAAAGGATTTTTCAGCATATTTTTAGCTACCATAGCATGGAATTGTTCATCCCATAGATATAGAAATGGGTCGCTAAAAATATAAAATACATTGGTTAAAAGTACCGCAACGAAAAGTATAATTATAGAAGAATATTTGCCTTTTGAAAAATAAAAATATGGAATACTTGATATGCCTAACGACATTCCAAATAAATACAGCCACTTGATAGAAGTTATATAATCAACATACTCAAGCATAAATGATATTTATTCATAAAAAAAGTCATGAAATTATATCATGACTTTGTGCAAATTTTCTATTTGAGTGCGGCAGTGAGCTCAGGCACAATTTTGAAGGCGTCGCCAACAATTCCATAATCGGCTACCTCAAAAATAGGTGCATCGGGATCTTTGTTAATAGCCACAATACATTTGGAAGAGCTTATACCTCCGACATGCTGAATTGCGCCAGAAATTCCAACGGCAATATATAAATTTGGTGCAATTATTTTTCCTGTTTGTCCCACATGTTCAGTGTGAGATCGCCAACCTTCATCAGAAACTGGTCGCGAACAAGCTAAAGCAGCACCGAGAACTCCAGCCAAATCTTCGAGCATTCCCCAGTTTTCGCCACTTTTCAATCCACGACCACCAGAAACCACAAGGTCGGCATCAGTAAGTAGCAATTTTCCTTTCGAAACTTCTCTACTTTCAACCTTGGTTTTTGCTGTTGGCAAAGTGAAATTCATTTCTTCTGTTGTTGCAGCGCTAGCAATCTCCTTTATCTCAAAAGAGTTAGGCGATAAAGTCAGAATGGCAATATCAGAATTCACTTTTACATGGGCAAAAGCTTTGCCTGTAAAAACTTTTTTCTTGATAGTTATGGGGCTGTAACTCTCTGGCAATGCTACTGCTGCGCTTACAAAGCCAGCCTTTAAAGCTACCGAAAGATGTGAGCCAAGAGCTTTGCCTTCATTGTTATGAAGCAAAATAATCTCTTTGGCAGCAACTTTTTCGGCTGTTTGTTTTAAGGCAGCGGTAAAAATTTCATTATCGAATGATTCAAAAGCTGAATTATTAGAGAAATATATTTTATCTGCTCCATAATTTGCAAGGCTTTCTAATTCATCTTTTTCTACATTGCCTAAGCTTAAGGCAATCAATTCAGTGCCGTTATTTTCGGCTATCTTTTTTCCATAAGAAAGCAGTTCATAAACGGATTTCTTAAATTTTCCATCCCAGTTTTGGGCATATATTAATACTGACATATTTTTGGGTATTTTAGATATTCATATTCGTTTCAAAATAGCAATTGTAATTTTTCAATTAAATTACTTTAGCTTCATTTCTTAAAAGATTCACAAGTTCGGCAACATTTTCGGCATCAACCATTTTGCATTTACCTTTAGCTTGTGGCATTTCGAATTTTAATATTTCCGTGAGATTAGCCGTTGAAGTAGCAGCAATTACTTTCAAAGGTTTTTGACGAGCCATCATTATTCCACGCATGGCAGGAATTCTTGGGTCTTTAGCAATTCCTTTTTGAACAGTCAAAACCACTGGTAGTTGAGTTGTTACTGTCTCCTTACCTCCATCAATTTCGCGAGAAACGATGATTTTATCAGCATCAATATTGAGAGAAGAAACCGCTGAAACAGAGGCTGAACCAATTATTTCGGCCAGCATACCGCCAACGCTAATGCCATTGTAATCGCTACTTTCTATTCCTGTAAGCACTATGTCGAAATCTTTGGCAACGAGAGACAGTTGAGTAGCAGTAAAGAAAGCATCTGTTGGTTCGCAATCAATTCTAAAGGCTTCATCGGCGCCAATGGCGAGAGCTTTTCTAATAGTAGGTTCTGCGCTTGCAAGCCCCACGCTAACTACTGAAACTCCATCAACAAGATTATTTGCATCTTCCTTAAGTTCCATAGCTCTTGTTAATGCGAGTTCATCCCAAGGATTTATTATCCATTGAATTCCGGTAGCATCAAGCTTATTATCAGAAATTTTAATTTTTGTTGTGGTGTCGGGAACGTTTCCCAAACAAACAAGTATTTTCATGTATAAAATTTTAAATTTATAATTGTTTTTAAATCAATATAATATGCAAATATATAGAATTAATCGTGAAGCAAATCGCGTGAGATAATAATTTTCTGAACTTCGGAAGTGCCTTCATAAATTTGAGTCAATTTTGCCTCCCGCATTAGTCTTTCCACATGATATTCTTTTACATAGCCATAGCCGCCGTGTATTTGAACTGCCTCGGTTGTAACTTCCATGGCAATGTCGGCAGCATATTGTTTTGCCATGGCGCTAAAAATTCCAAAAGGTTTGTGCTGGTCTTTCAGCCAAGCAGCCTTCAAGCAAAGGTTTCTGGCATTCTCTATCTTCACAGCCATATCAGCAAGTTTAAAAGCAATGGCCTGATGATTAGAAATTTCAGTGCCAAAAGACTTGCGCTCTTTGGAATAAGCTATGGCTCTTTCCATAGCGCCTCCAGCTATTCCTAAGGCTTGTGAGGCGATACCAATTCTTCCGCCTTCGAGCACTCGCATGGCGAAGGTAAAGCCAAAACCATCATCACCAATTCTGTTTTCTTTTGGAACTTTCACGTCGGTAAACATTACCGAATGTGTGTCGCTTGAGCGCATTCCCATTTTGTTTTCGTGAGGGCCTAAAGAAATGCCAGGGCTATTTTTATCTACTATAAAGGCGTTGATTCCTTTATGCTTTTTCTCGGGATGAGTTTGTGCGACAACAAGATAAACACTGGCTGAATTGGCATTTGTTATCCAATTTTTTGTTCCATTAATCAAATAATAATCTCCTTTATCTTCGGCAGTGGTATGTTGGTGACTGGCATCAGAGCCGGCTTCAGGTTCCGACAAAAGGAAAGCTCCAATCTGACGACCATCGCACAATGCTGGAAGATATTTGTCTTTCTGAAAATCGTTGCCATATTTTTGCAAACCCCACACTACTAATGAGTTATTTACCGACATAATGACGCCGAGAGAAGCATCTACTTTTGATATTTCTTCCATTGCCAGCACATAAGAAACGGTATCCATTCCGCCACCGCCATATTTTGGGTCGGCCATCATCCCCAGAAAACCAAGCTCTCCAAGTGCTTTTACGTGCTTTGCTGGAAATTCAGACTTCTCATCTCTTTCAAGAACATCCTTTATTGCTTCACGCTGTACGTAATCTCTTGCTGCATCACGTATCATCAATTGCTCTTCAGTAAATTCAAAATTCATTTTTATAATTTTTAATTGTTATTATCTTGATATTTTACAAAATTCAAAATTTCATTTCTTTCAATCTCATTTTAGCTTTCGAATATTCTTCTATGAGTTCTTTAACTATTTGATTAGCAGTTTTTATTTCGCTAATCATGCTCGAAACTTGACCAATTTCCAGCTCACCATTAATTGTGTCGCCCTCAAACATTCCTTTCATTGCTCTACCTTTACCAAGAAAGTCTGCGATTTTTTCAATTTCTTCACCAGAATTTTCCATAGATTCAATGCTGTCGGCGAAAGGGCTTTTTAAAAGTCTCACAGGCAACAATCTTTTCATCCTCAGCATGGTATCTCCTTCTTTAGCCTCAAGGATTTTTTCTTTAAATTTAATATGTGCCGACGATTCTTTTGAAGCGGCAAACAGGCTTCCAATTTGCACTCCATCGGCACCCAGTGATAATGCTGCCAATAAAGCTCTACCACTACCAATACCACCTGCGGCAATCAAAGGAATTTCCAATTTTCCAGAGATATGTTGAATCAAAACCAAAGTTGTAGTTTCTTCCTTACCATTATGTCCTCCTGCTTCGAAACCTTCTGCCACCACAGCATCTGCTCCAGCTTCTTGAGCTTTTAAAGCAAACTTCAAATTGCCAACTACATGAACCACTTTAATGCCTTTTGCTTTTAAAAAAGATGTGTATTTACTTGGACTTCCGGCAGATGTAAAAACTATTTTAACTCCTTCATCTATTGCTATTTGAATTTGTTCTTGAGAATAAGGATATAGAAGTGGGATATTTACTCCAAAAGGATTTGCTGTAGCAGTCTTGCATTTCTGCAGATGCTCACGAAAAATTTCAGGACGCATAGAGCCACCGCCAATTAATCCCAGACCACCAGCATTAGAAACAGCCGAAGCAAGCTTCCACCCGCTAACCCAAATCATTCCTCCTTGAATAATTGGATATTTAATGCCGAATAAATCTGTAATTCTGTTTGCCATTTTATTTTCTTAAAAAAATTGCTTTGCCCTTTTGGTTTTATGAAGATTAAATCATTCCAGCAGCTTCGCTGCCGGAATGATATATAAATTTAGCTTATATTGAGTCGATGATAGAATTTAATGTAGCACTTGGGCGCATGGCTTTGGAAGCTAAATCATCATCGGGCATATAATATCCGCCAATATTAGTAGCTCTTCCTTCTGCAGCGGCAATCTCAGCAAGAATTTTTATCTCATTATCTTTTAGCTCTTTAGCTACTTTAGAAAATTTGATTTTCAATGCATGGTCATCATTTTGCTCGGCAAGAGCTTCAGCCCAATACATAGCCAAGAAAAAATGACTTCCTCTATTATCAATTTCACCAGCAATTCGTGATGGGCCTTTTTTGTTGTCGAGATGTTTGGCAATAGCTTTGTCGAGAGTTTGGGAAAGCAGTAAAGCCATAGGGTTTTTATAATTATGAGCAAGATGCTCCAAGGAAACTGTCATGGCAAGGAATTCACCCAAAGAATCCCATCTTAAATGGCCTTCTTCGAGAAATTGCTCTACATGTTTTGGCGCCGAACCACCTGCTCCAGTTTCAAACAGACCTCCTCCATTAAGTAGTGGAACTATTGAAAGCATCTTTGAGCTGCTGCCTAATTCAAGAATTGGAAAAAGGTCTGTAAGATAATCTCTTAAAGCATTTCCTGTTACAGAAATGGTATTTAATCCAGCTTTTGAACGCGGCAAAGTAAACTTCATCGCATCGATAGGTGATAAAATTTGAACCTCTAAACCTTTGGTATCATAATCTTTAAGATAAGTCTTCACTTTCTTTATCATTTGTGCATCATGAGCACGATTTTCATCTAACCAGAAAATTATTGGACTTCCAGTGGCACGAGCACGACTTACTGCCAACTTAACCCAATCTTGAATTGGGATATCTTTGGCTTGGCAACCGCGATAAATATCTCCTTTTTCAACTTTATGCTCCAACAAAATATTTCCAGATGTATTTACCACACGAATTATTCCGTCGTCAGGAGAAATAAAGGTCTTATCATGCGAGCCATATTCTTCGGCTTTTTGAGCCATCAAACCAACATTAGCTACATTGCCCATGGTGGCAGGATTGAAAGCTCCATTTTTTTTGCAGAAGTCTATAGTTTCTTGGTAGAAAGTTGCATAACAACGGTCAGGAATTATTGCTTTAGTATCTTGAAGTTTGCCGGCAGCATTCCACATTTTCCCACTGTCGCGAATCACTACTGGCATGGAAGCATCAATAATAACATCGTTGCTTGCATGAAGATTAGTAATACCTTTTTCCGAATTTACCATTGCTAAGTCTGGATTTTTGGCATATACAGATTTAATATCAGCTTCAATTTCAGCACGTTTAGCATCAGGGAGTTTAGCAATTTTTTTGTATAAATCGCCAAGACCTAAATCAGAAATTACTCCTAATTTCGCAAATGTTGAAGTATGTTTTTCGAACACATCTTTGAAGAATACTGATACAAAATGACCAAACATTACTGGGTCAGAAACTTTCATCATAGTTGCTTTTAAATGCACAGAGAAAAGCACGCCTTCTTTTTTTGCTTCATCAATTTGCTTAGCAATAAAAGCTCTTAAAGCTTTCACACTCATATAAGTACCATCGAGAATTTCGCCATCGAGCAAAGGAAGCGATTCTTTTAGAATGGTAATTTTGCCATTGGCATCAACAAATTCGTAACGAACATTATCGGCTTTATTCAATACCACAGATTTTTCATTGCCATAAAAATCGCCATCGTTCATAAAAGCCACATGAGATTTAGAATCTGCTGTCCAAACACCCATTCTCTGAGGGTTTTTCTGAGCATAAGCTTTTACCGAAGGTGCTACACGACGATCGGAATTTCCTTCACGAAGGACAGGATTTACCGCACTTCCTAAACATTTAGCATATTGTTTTTTTATTTCAATTTCTTCGGCTGTTTTTGGCTCTTCGGGATAGTTAGGGACTTTATAACCTTTCTCTTGAAGCTCTTTAATGGCAGCAATTAGCTGAGGAATAGATGCGCTGATATTCGGTAATTTGATGATATTTGCTTCAGGTTTTTGAACCAATTCTCCCAAAAAGCCTAACTCATCTTTTATTTTCTGATTTTCATTTAAAAAGTTTGGAAAGTTGGAAAGAATTCTTCCAGGAAGTGATATGTCGCGAGTTTCTACTTCTACTCCTGCTGCTTTGGTAAAAGCATTTACTATGGGCAATAATGAGTATGTCGCTAAAGCTGGCGCTTCATCGGTTTTTGTCCAAATTATTTTTGTTTTATTCATTTTATTTATATTTAAGAAGCAATATAGGCTTGCCTTTTGAAGCCTATATTGCCATAAAAAAATCTATTATTTATTAATCTTCCTAATTAAATTTAAAGCTGAACCAGCTATAAACCAGTCGATTTGATTTTGATTTAAAGTTTGGTTAACGAGAAATTTATCTTCTGTGCCATTGGCGTGATGCAGCACTATGGTCAAAGCTTTGCCAGGAGCAAGATGATCCATTCCAAGTATGTCGAATCTGTCGTCTTCCATAATTTTTTCATAATCGGCAGCATCAGCGAAAGTGAGAGCCAAAAGACCTTGTTTCTTTAGATTAGTTTCGTGAATACGTGCAAAAGAACGAACCAAAACCGCCATTACACCGAGGTTTCGAGGTTCCATAGCAGCATGTTCGCGCGACGATCCTTCACCATAATTTTCGTCACCAACAATTATAGAAGCATGGCCAGCAGCTTTATACGCACGTGCAGAATCTGGCACAGCAAGATATTCGCCATTAATTTGGTTCTTAACTTTATTTGCTTCGCCATTGAAATTATTTATTGCTCCAATCAAAAGATTATTTGAGATGTTGTCGAGATGTCCACGGTATTTCAACCAAGAGCCAGCCATTGAGATATGGTCAGTAGTG